>Ga0136611_10000159_pt1 | contig 39694 bp, 29 predicted proteins | sample AntDrymUQ2232306_2_FD_106645 | JGI IMG/M metagenome (GOLD analysis project Ga0136611, IMG submission 106645) | Polar desert sand microbial communities from Dry Valleys, Antarctica - metaG UQ223 (23.06) | ecosystem: Environmental > Terrestrial > Soil > Desert | place: Antarctica: Dry Valley... | reverse complement strand
TAATAACTCCTGCTTGATTATCTTTAACTTCAAGTGTGCCATCACCCAAATTATCAAGAGTTAAGTCTTGGCCCAAATCAGCAGCTAGTACAACCTTAGTTAATCCAAAATCGTCATTGTCAAAGGTAGTGGCAGCACTTGCAGCACCTAATTCGATGACTTCAAATCCGGTATGCACTGTTGAATCAATTAAGCCGCCAGCAACATCCGCATCAAATCCATCATCAAATGCTAATGTATCTTCTCCCTCACCACCTTCCACTGTATCCGCATCATCTAAGCCGAGTGCTGCAAAAGCAACTCTATCATCACCCGCACCTGTGTCAATGGTATCATCTCCTGTACCAGCAGTAATATCATCATTGCCAGAGCCGCCGGTTACCGTTAAATCATTAGCAGCAGTTGAAAGATCTAATGTTACCCCCCCACTATTTCCCGATGCGTCTACTTCTTCCAGAGCTGTCGTATCAACCACAGCAGTCAGCGCACCAGCTCCAGTAACTGTTAATGCTGTAATAGCATTGAAATCGCTAACATCGACAAAGTTTTCACCGGTAGCAACAATGCTCATCGTTTCAATACTACCAGCATCAGTTGTAGATTCAATATCAGCATTGTCAGTATCATTACCAGCACCTGCTACTGCCAATGACAAATTGTCTTCACTGCCAGTTACGTCATCGAAGGTATCAATATCGGTAGTTGATCTGGTATTTCTGACACCAAACGTTGCTGCAATCGGGGCTGCATCATACTCTAATGTGAGAGCAGCGGTTGTAGCATTATTCCAAATTTGTTGCGCGCCAGTAGTATCCGAAAAATCAACTACTGCACCAGCGGTCACATTCCGAATATTAATAATTTCCACACCTGCAAGTGCTGGTGTAGTAGTACCTGCTGCATTAAGTAATGCATTCAATGTATCTTTACCACCGCTTCCATCAATACTATCGACATCTTCGAGGCTGTTCACTAAAGCACCAGCACCATTATTAACTGTGCCAGCTGTGAAAGTATCATCTCCAGCACCACCAGTAATAGTATCAGCACCAAAAGTTAGATTAAAATCACTTCCTGGATTATTGCCTTGTCCAATACTATCTAAGTATTCATTGGCTTCAGCTTCAGTGGCTGGGAATGATGCAGACACACCCGCTAATACTGATTGCAATTCAGCAAAGTCAGTAGAAGAGTTATTAAGAGAATATAGTTTTGCGACTTGTACTTTATTGGCTAACAACGCTGCCGTATCAGCAAACTCTGGGGCAGGCGTGCCTTTTAAATACGCGATTGCATCAGTAACAATTTCTCCAAAACTCTGTCCTTGTGTCAGTTTGTCGACAAAGTAGGCATTAGCTTGAGAACCAGCGCTGGCAGGATCAGAGTCAGCCACCAGACCAAAATTGTCCATCAATATATTCGCGCGGTCTTCTACAGTTACCTTACCAACCAGAACCTCATCTCTAAAAACTGAGGTATCATCTAAGAAATCCGCCAATTGTTCTTTGGTCATGCCGCTTTCAACCAGATTCGCCAATTCTGTCATGTAGGTAGCGCCTGGTGGTGCATTGAATAAGCCTGTAACAACTTCCAAAATTTCAGTTTGTTGTTCTGCTGTTATAGCCATGGGAGCTCCCTTGTTATAAAAATTAAAAATAATTACGAAAGTAAATTACTTGCAAGTCTTTCACTTTGTCTCTATGTAACTTCTGCGCAACTCGCATTTTGCCTAGCAGAAAATACCACAAAAGCCAAGTTAAAGTGCATTCTGCCCAAAACCAATACGCTTTGCAAGTATGCAACGGAAGTTTCGATTCAGTCTGTTGCTTATTTGCAACATCCATGGCGCAGCACTATAGCAGTATTCAGTCATTCAATCATTTTAAAATCCGGGGCAAAAATATGCTTTTTTTAACGCAAAGCAGCGTTATCCTGTTTTTCCGTGCTCATTTCCCTTATTATCTGCGATAATATTTTTACTCAACGTGACATATTCAATTTTCTCCTGTATCCGTGCATCTTACTACTACCTTTTTTGATATCTTTCTCAGCCTGAAACGTCATTACCCACTAATTCTGCAATTGGTCAAGCGTGAAGTGATCAGCCGGTATAGAGGATCGTTTCTTGGATTGTTGTGGTCATTCATCAATCCCATCTTGATGTTGGCGATCTATACATTTGTTTTTAGTGTAGTGTTTAAAGTGCGCCTAGATCAAGCAACTGCTGTTTATGATGATAAATTTGCTTTTGCCCTCTCATTGTTTGCCGGGTTGATCATATTTAATTGGTTCTCCGAGTGCCTTTCACGGGCACCAGGACTGATTCTCGCCAACGTCAACTATGTTAAGAAGATTATATTTCCTTTGGAAATTTTACCCTGGGTGACCTTGGGTTCCACACTCTTTCATGCGGGAATCAGCTTTCTGATTTTATTGGCTTTTCTACTGCTTATTGGTTATCCAATTCATTGGACCTTAATATTCCTGCCGATTATTGTATTCCCATTCTTGTTACTAATTATGGGCTTATCCTGGTTATTAGCTTCAATCGGAGTTTTTGTTCGGGATATCGGGCAATTTATTGGCCTGATCTTGACTATGTTGCTGTTTATGAGCCCTATTTTTTATCCTGCATCGGCACTACCGGAATCTGTTCGCAATTATTTGTTCCTCAACCCCCTGACCTTTATCATTGAGCAGGTACGGGCGGTGATTTTATATGGCCAATTACCGGATTGGATCGGCCTTGCTGTCTATTACATCATTGCCTTGCTCGTTGCTTGGATTGGTCTGATCTGGTTTAATAAAACACGTAAAGGGTTTGCTGATGTTCTTTAGTGCCACAAGTCCTGCACCAGCCATTAACGCTTTTAAGCTATCCAAATGCTATCAGCTGTACCATCATCCCAAAGATCGTTTAAAACAATTTTTATGGCCACACAAGTGGTGGGGCTCCCGCCAATATTACCGTGAATTATGGGCACTGCAGGATATTGATTTGATCGTAATGCCAGGGGAAGTAGTAGGTATCGTGGGTCAAAACGGTTCAGGAAAATCAACCCTGTTACAATTAGTTTGTGGCACTCTGACACCCACGCATGGCGAAGTGCAGGTCAATGGCCGTATTGCTGCCTTACTGGAGTTGGGCGCCGGCTTTAATCCTGAATTTACCGGCCGCGAAAATGTTTTAATGAGTGCAGCGATCATGGGGCTCAGTCAAGCGGAAATTGCGGATCGCATTGAAGATATTATCGATTTCTCTGGTGTGCGTAATTTCATTGAGCAGCCGGTTAAAACCTATTCCAGCGGTATGTATGTCCGTTTGGCATTTTCGGTCGCGATTAATGTTGATCCGGATATTCTGATCATTGATGAAGCTTTGTCTGTAGGCGACGGTGCTTTTGCCCGTAAATCATTCACTCGCATTATGCAAATGCGCGATGCAGGGAAAACAATCTTGTTCTGCTCACATTCATTGTTCCAGGTTGAATCCTTATGTGCTCGTGCGATCTGGATTAATCAGGGCAAAATTATTTTGGATGGTGAATCGGCGCAGGTGGTATCCACTTATCAGGCATTTCTGGATAAAAGTACACCTGATTTAACTCTTGAAACACCGATTGCTACCAATGATGCTTCGCTGCTTGATAGGAAGCATGTGCAGGGTAGCGCACATCTTGAAAAAGTAAAATTACAGGTCAACGACAGCAACACGCAACATGCGGTTATCACAAGCGGTCAATCCAGTATTGTGATATCGGTCACTTTTGCTTCCGATCCTGCACTGCCTTGCCCCAATGTGGCAATGACGTTGCAAACAAAAGATGGGCGCACCATCACGAGCGCAGCAACCTGGGAAGATAATTTTACTGTGCAACGCACATCCATTGGTTCAGGCCAGGTTTGTCTTCGATTGGATCAGTTGCCGCTGCTTAAAGGCGAATATCAGGTTAATGTTTATCTGCTGTGTGAACGTGGTTTGCATGTGTATGATACAGCAGAAGGTGTGGCAACTCTGCAGGTAAAGCAGATAGGCCGTTTACAGGGTTATTTTTCAATTCCACATCAGTGGGAAAACAACAATATCGCCCATAATGACTAAAACAGCTCATCATAATTTAGTGCAATCCGGTACACAACATTATCGCCAAACCGGCCATATTGCCTCCATTACGACAACCCCACCTTCCCCTTTCAAGGATTTGGCTTTTCCATTGAATGTTTACGCGCATGCATTGCTGTTACAAGAAGGTAAAGCAATCTATCCGCATTATGGATTGTTTCAAAATGAAACAACCAGCCTGCAAGCAGCACAGCAATTTTCCACGAATCTGTTGATGGCAAGACTACCAGCGTCTCCTTGCCGCATTCTGGAGGTGAGCGTTGATTTAAGTAGTACTTCTTCCCTGTTAAGTCAGTATGGTTATGATGTTCACGGTATCACTCCCGATGCTCAGCAAATTGCTTATATTCAGAAATCCAGGGGCCCAGAGGTTTCTGTAAGTTGCCATTCACTGGAAGATTTTGAGGCGCCATCAGAAAGCTTCGATGCCGTGTTATTTCAGGAATCAGCACAATACATTGAACCATTGACCATTTTCAATAAAGCGCTGGATCTGCTACCTCTGTCGGGTGATTTAATCATGATCGACGAATTCGCACTGAAGTACGATGAAGCAGGAATCGAAGGATTACATCTACTTAATAATATGGTAGCACAGGCCGAGCGCCTAGGATTTGAACTGGTTGAGCACATGGATTTATCCACCATGGCGGCACCGACGCTGGATTATCTGTTACGCGTCACTCAAACTCATCGGCAAAGGCTGATTAAAGACCTAGACCTGAGTGATGAACAACTGACTCAATTGGATGCGTCGAACCGGATTCATCACAGAAAGTATGCCAGCGGTCATTATGGCTATGCTTTATTACATTTCAGAAAAAAAACGATGCCCAAGTGGCGTCCGCAGATTCTGGAAACAAACCAGATTCCGCAAATGCTAGGCTTATTTAAGAAAACATTTAATCACGACATGATGCCAGCAATCTGGCAATGGAAATATGGTTCGAATTTAGGACGTGAAATCGGTGTTTGGCGTGAGAATCAATTGATCGCCCATTATGGCGGCATTGGCCGGAAGATCCTGTTCTTCGGCCAACCCCAAAATGCCGTGCAAATCGGAGATGTCATGGTTGATGCAAGCGAGCGCGGCACACTCAGCAGAAAAGGCCCTTTTTTCCTGATGGCGGCAACATTCCTGGAGCGCTACATCGGCTATGGCAAGCCCTACCTGGTAGGCTTTGGCTTTCCCAATGAACGGGCGATGAAAGTAGCCGAGCGGCTTGGATTATATGCTGAAGTCGGACGCATGGTTGAATTCTCATGGAATACCCGGTCACGATTCCCACTTTGGGGAACACGCCTACAACTGATCAATCGTGAACAAACAGACTCTTCAATGAATGCCGTCAATGCGTGTTGGCAACGCATGGCTGCCGATATGCCAAGAGCAATTATCGGTGTGCGCGACTGGCATTATCTGCAATACCGCTATCTCAATCATCCCAACCAGCACTATCAGGTGATACTGGTAAGAAACCGTTTCGGTGGCCGAGTGCGCGGTGTATTGGTGCTGCGTCATGATCCGCATGGCTGTGAGATCATTGACATCATTGCACCCTTGAATGAGATTTCCCTGTTGGTTTTACACGCCAGACGGCTGGCTGGCATCAGCGGCGATAGTCGATTGTTTTGTCGCATTACAGAAAACTTTGCGGCACATTTCGCTGCTGCCGGCGGCATCAGGCAATCACTGGATATTCGCATCCCTGCCAGCACTTGGGGCGCTGCTCCATCGGCTGATTCTCTGCGCGACCATTGGTGGTTAATGTCCGGAGATACCGATTTCCGATAGGCAACTATCGGTGAAAATTCACAGTTCATCGAACATATCAAAAAACAATTCAGGCTAATTGATTGCGATGGGCAACACACATCAGCAGGTGAAAGTTTTACGACGAGGCAATCCGGAACCATGAAAATTCTCATGGTCACCCGTGAAACTCTGTCAGATCGACGCTACGGCCTCGGACGCAGTTTGATGCCCCTGGTTGAAGAACTCCATCGACGCGGAATCCATGCAGATTACCTTTGTCAAGCCGATTTGGGTCAGCGCGCCTTGCTTTGGCAGCATCGACTCCAACGTCTACTTTCTTCCCTGCCTAATATAATGAACACTCGTACCAATTTTTCGATCCTGTTTCAGGTACTGCTGGAACGTTTCAATATGGGGCGGCTTGCCGCAAAATTGGCGGCAAATCAGAGATACACCCATGTTCACTGCCATGACCCCATCATCGCAGCAGGTTTCCGTTTTTTTTCGCGATTCCGCCCGGAATGCCGGACAGTCTGGGGGGTGACAGAACATGGTTTCGGCTGCTACGCCCAAGCCATTCACGAAGATGGCGTTCACCTCGGACGGCATATCATGCGCGTAATGCGCAATTGGGAAGCAAACACATTGCTTGCCGCTGCCTGGGTGATTGCCCCAACCCGGAGCGGTATCGCCCAAATCGCTCAGGATTTAGGAATTTCTCCAATACCAACGAACTGGCATCACCTGGTTCATGCGCGCCCGCTGCTTAACCATTACGGCAAGCAAGAAGCGCGCAACCGGCTTGGCTGGAACGACGATGCATTTTATGTGCTGGCGGTTGGCCGTATTGCCCCAGTCAAGCAGTTTCCGCTGTTGATCGAAGCCTGCGCAAGGCTTAAGATAAAAAAAGACCTGCAGTTAGTAATCCTGGGCGAGGGAAATCACGATGACCTACAAAAACTCGCACAGCACCTAGGATTCCCACGGAAAATTATGTTCACCACCACTGAAGATATCGGCTTACATCTCTGCGCTACCGACCTGTACGTCAGTGCGTCGGCCTCTGAGTCTTTCGGTTTGGCTAATCTTGAAGCCCTGACAGCTGGTACAGCCGCGGTCTGTACTGCTGTAGGCGGCGTGCCTGAGGTAGTAGGTGATGGCGCGCTTTTGGTAGAGACAAACTCTGATGCTCTGGCGGAGGCTATACAACGCATGTTGAATGACAGAGAATTACGCGGAACCATCGCGCAGAAAGGCCAAACAAGGGCCAGAACATGGCCAGATATCATTGAAATTACAGATACCTATGAAACAATTTATCGCCAAACGGCAGCAAGCTAAGATAGCCCGATTGGAGCTTTGCCCATTGCCAACACTGTTAACTCCTATTGAGAATGGAAGAGTGCTTGTTTTCGCGCCGCACCCGGATGACGAAGTGCTGGGTTGCGGCGGCACACTGGCTTTATTGCAGCAGAAAAAATGTGCGATAAAAGTGATTTTCGTCACGGATGGCGCTGGCGCTGGCACGCTTGGCGCAGATGCGCCCGCGATCCGGCGCAAGGAAGCAGCGGAATCCCTGGCAGTATTGGGTATAGATGATATGGAGTTTCTCGATGAACCCGACGGCAGTTTCCGTAATTCGCCTCACTTTGAAAACAAAGTTCATACGCTGCTGCAGCAGTTCAACCCGGATTGGTTGTTTTTACCTTCGGTGCTCGATTATCACCGCGACCACGTTGCCATCGGCCAGGCTGTTTTGTCCTGCTGGCAGCGCTGGGGAGGGACAGGCCGTGCGTTTGTCTACGAGATATGGAGTCCGCTTCCCGCCACCCGGGTGGTGGATATCAGCAGCGTCATCGATCTCAAGAAACAGGCAATTTCCCGTTACGTGCTACCGCTCACCCATTGTGATTACCTCTCCGCCAGCATCGGATTAGCCAGTTATCGCGGTCTTTATCTTCCTGGAAAGACACGACCAAACTATGCAGAAGCTTTTATCGAAGCCGAGAAAAAAGCGGTATTTGGAGGCATGTTGAAAATACTGTTAAACTTGCGCCTCTATCTCGAAAGCCTTTTAAAGAGCTAATCTAACAACTTTTCAAGCTGCCTCCCAACTGATTCCGGAATTCAAAGATGTCTGAAGAAAACAACGTTGCTTTTCCCTTGGTGAGCGTCATTATTCGCAGCATGGATCGCCCGACACTGTCAGATGCACTTAATTCTATAGCTTTACAAACTTATTCGAACATTGAAGTCATCATCGTCAATGCCAAAGGCGCAGATCACCGGGAAATAGGCGAGTGGTGTGGACATTCCCCAATACGAGTGATCGGAAGCGATGAACAATTGGGTCGCAGCCGGGCAGCGAATGTCGGTTTGGACGCAGCCGTTGGAGAATATCTGATTTTTCTCGACGATGATGATTTGTTTTATCCAGAGCATATTGCCATTCTAGTTAATGCCTTACAAAACCAGAATCACTCCCGTTGTGCTTATGCCGGTGTATGCGTTGAACATTACAATGAAGGTGTGTTAGGTAAAACAGATTTGTTAAATCAACCCTTCCATTGGCAAAAACTATGGGGAAGAAATTACCTACCGATCCATGCAGTACTATTTGAAAGATCTCTGCTTACTGATGGTTGCAGGTTTGATGAAACGTTAGAGGTTTACGAAGACTGGGATTTTTGGGTGCAGATGACCCAATACACGGACTTTATTCACATTGACCGAGTTACTGCCTGTTACCGGAATTACGGGTATTCCGGTTTTGGGTTAGAGACTGACAAGATTTTTATTCGTAAGGCAAAAAGTACATATTTCAACAAGTGGAAATCCATTTGGTCCGGTGAACAAATGAGTGAACTCATTGAATACAGGGAGGCATTACTAGAGCAATCACAAAACCAACTCCAGGAACAGCAGACTAAGTGTCATGAATTCAAGCGAGAGATAGCAGAGTACCAACAAGCGATAACAAAATATGAACGAGAGGTAGCAGAGTACAAACAAGCAATAACAGAATACAAACGAGAGGTAACGGAATACAAATGGGATATCAATGCGCTTTATAGTTCAAATTCATGGAAGATTACTGCGCCTTATCGTCGGGTAGGCTTACAAGCACGACGTATTTCGCATGTTTTAGCGCTCAGTTCACGCTTTATAAGAGAGCACGGCGGTGGCTGGCAAGGTGGAAGACGTTTGATACTTAAGACGGGACAAAAATTACTGAAGGAAGGACCCAAAGGTGTGCGCAATAGCTTGAGAATATATGCGTCATATCACCACCAGCCGCCCAAGGAAATAAGCAGGCTTACAGGGACCACGATAGTCCGCCCAGATCTCGTGCCTCATACAATAGCCGTTGATATTATCATCTGCGTTCACAATGCCCTGGAAGATGTCAGAAAATGCCTGGAGTCGGTGCTACACCATACCTGTCCTCCCTATGCATTAATAGTAGTCGATGATGGCAGTGGCACAGAAACCTGTGACTACCTCGAGCGTTTTGCAACAGATAATGCCGCTCAATTGATCAGAAATGAATCAGCTCGTGGTTACACCCTGGCTGCAAATCAAGGGATCAGAGCTTCACGGTCTCCCTATGTAGTATTACTCAATAGTGACACAGTGGTAAGTTCTGAATGGTTGGATCGCATGGTTGCCTGCGCCGAATCCGACCCCGATATCGGAATAGTCGGTCCATTGAGTAACACCGCTTCGTGGCAGTCTATTCCGGATATCGAACAAGATGGTGATTGGTCAAATAATCCCTTGCCAGCTGAAATGACCGTGGAAGAAATGGCGTGGCAAGTAGCTATTTATTCCGGACGACTGTATCCACGCATCCCCTTCCTGAACGGGTTTTGCCTATTGATCAAACGAGATTTAATGGATGAAATTGGTGAGTTTGACGAACAAAACTTCGCCCAAGGTTATGGTGAAGAAAATGATTATTGCTTCCGCTCGAGGCAGGTGGGATGGTCGCTGGCGATAGCCGATGATGTATACATTTATCATGCACAGTCTAAGAGTTATTCAACCGAGCGCCGCCGCCTCTTATGCGAACATGCCGGACAAGTTCTAGCCAGAAAGTATGGACAACCCCTGATAGACGAGGGAGTATATTTCTGCCGGCACAATCGAGTATTGGAAGGTATACGCGCACGTGCAAAGCAGCTGTTTGAACGCTCCGCATTAATTGAAAAAGCGTGGGCTCAATGGCAAGGCAAGCGAATAATCTTTATATTGCCTACAAGAGAAGCCGGAGGGGGCGCAAATGTTGTGATCACTGAAGCTCAGGCTCTGATAAAAATGGGTATCGATGCCTGGTTATTGAATTTCTCTTATTTACAAGCAAATTTTGAAAATAGCTATCCGGAACTGGATATCCCTACTGTCTATGCACCAAACGAAGAGTCAATACCCAAACTTTGCGAAGGTTTGGATGCCGTTATCGCCACCTTCAACACTTCTGTCACATGGATCGCACCGTTGTCAAAAAACACTCATTCAAAACCGCCGATCCTGGGGTATTACATTCAAGATTTCGAACCTTATTTTTATAAACAAGGGACAACTGAGTACAAAAAAGCATTAGCCTCTTACACATCGATTCCGGATTTAATCTGTGTCACAAAAACAAGCTGGAACCGTCGGAAAGTTGCAGAAGAAACCGGGACTCAGTGCACGATGTTGGGCCCGAGCATTGATATAGATTTATTCAGACCGAGATCACGCAAAGATCCTTCCTGGCCCGAGCGCCCCTTACGTATCGCTGCAATGATTAGACCCTCCTCTCCGCGCAGAAGCCCGCACCTAACGATGGAGGTACTAAAAGTTATTGAACAAAAGTACGGAAAACAAATTGAAATTCTTTTATTTGGTGAAGAAAGTGATACACCTGGATTTCTTGCCTTACCGCGAGACTTTGCTTGGAGTAATCTGGGTAAGCAAACACCCGAAAGAATTGCTCTACTGCTGAACGAGGTTGATATTTTCGTCGATTTCTCAGATTACCAAGCGATGGGACTCACCGCTATGGAAGCAATGGCTTGCGGTGTGGCAGTAATTCTGCCTGAGAATGGTGGGGCAAGCAGCTTCGCTGCTCATGAGAAAAATGCATTGCTCGTTGATACAAAGGATCCAAAAGCATGTCGTCACGCTCTTGACCGACTGGTAGCTAATAACGCATTACGCATCCAGTTACAACGACAGGCATTGTCGGATATCACGCACTACTTCCCCGAAGCACCTGCTTTCGAACTCCTCAAGGCTTTATTCCAATGCCATTGAGTCGTCCACAATGTTTTTACACTCATAAAGTAGATACCGGGTTCGTGCTATTCATCCATGGTAACTATCCTATCTACCATCTGATTAGCCGCTTATCGCGGTCTTTATCTTTCCGGAAAGGCAGTGCCCAACTATGCAGAAGCTTTTGTCGAAGCCGAGAAAAAAACGGCATTTGGAAGCTTGTTGAAAATACTGTTAAACTTGCTTCTCTATCTCGAAAGCCTTTTGAAGAGTTAATCTAGCTAACTTCTCAAGCTACCTCCCGACTGATTCTGGAATTCAAAAATGTCTGAAAAAAACAGCGGCGCTTTTCCCTTAGTAAGCGTCATTATCCGCAGTATGGATCGCGCGACACTGGCAGATGCGCTTGACTCTGTAGCCTTGCAAACTTATCCGAATATTGAAGTCGTCATCGTCAATGCCAAAGGTGAAAATCATCGTGAGGTCGGTGAATATTGTGGGCGTTTTCCGATACGCATCGTTACAAGTGCTGAAACATTGAACCGGGCACGGGCAGCAAATATTGGTCTGAATTCAGCTAAAGGAAACTATCTGATTTTCCTCGATGATGATGACTTGTTTTATCCAAAGCATATAGCAGTCCTAGTCAATGCTTTACAAAATCGGCCAAATGCTCGATGTGCCTACGTTGGAGTACGTGTCGAGTACTATGTCAATGAACAACTGGAGACTGTTACCGAATTTAATGAACCATTCGATCAGCACCGACTTTGGGGAAGGAACTTTATCCCGATTCACGCGATGTTGTTTGAACAATCTCTGGTAACTATTGATCATTGTAGTTTTGATGAAAATCTGCAAGTTTTTGAAGATTGGGATTTCTGGATTCAGCTCACACAACACAGCGAAATATTGCATATTGATAAGATTACGGCCATTTACCGGAATCATGGTCATTCTGGCATGGGACTAAAATTGGATGAAAGCTTTCTGAGAGAATCGAGAGGCAAGGTCTTCGATAAATGGAAAATGCTTTTAACAGGGAAACAACTAAATGATTTAATTGAATATAGAGAAAACCTCATAAATAATCTCCATTGCCAATCAGCAAATCTTCAGAACCAATTAACCGATCTCCAGAACCACTCAGATAATCTTCAAAGTCATTTGATCGATATCCAAAAACAATTAGCTCACAAAGAGGATATGGTTGCGTCTCTACAACATCGCCTTGAACAAGATGCCCTTACAAGCAATCAACGCGAACAGTCACTAAATAAAACAATCAATGACTTGATCCAATCAACCTCATGGAAAATCACTCGTCCTCTTCGATGGCTGGGTTTGAAAAGGAATTGGCTACAAAAGCAGTGGCCTAAAATTCAAGAACTAACAAAACATCATGGAAATCTAACTGGAGTAGCTAATAGAGTCCTTTGTATTCTAAAGCAAGAAGGCATAAGAACTTTAATTAATAAGTTGATACGATTCTTTAATACTGATCCAGTAAGCCACAGCGATGAGTCTTATCAAGAATGGATTAATCAGTATGACATAGTAAACGATAACTTACGCACCGCGATGCACACCCGTATCAATAGTTTTCAGTATGCTCCACTTATTTCAGTGGTAATGCCTACCTATAATGCTAATCCAGAATGGCTAAAAGAAGCGATTGAATCGGTTCGCAAACAAATTTACCCTCATTGGCAACTATGCATTGCTGATGATGCATCGACTGATAATACTACTCGCTCCATTCTGCAGCTTTATGAAAAAGAAGATGTGCGTATCAAAGTAGTGTATCGCTCCCATAATGGCCACATATCTGCAGCTTCAAACAGCGCGCTGGAAATCGCTGATGGAGAATGGATAGCATTACTGGATCATGATGACCTCTTGAGTGAGCATGCTTTGTTCTGGGTAGTAGATTCTCTGCAGAAAACCCCTGATGCTAAATTAATTTATTCGGATGAAGACAAGATAGACTCTAAAGGGAAAAGATTCTCACCTTATTTTAAGTGCGATTGGAATAAAGAATTATTTTATTCACAAAACATGATCTCTCATCTTGGAACATATCGTACTGATCTTTTGAGAAAAATTGGTGGATTCAGGGAAGGATTCGAAGGCTCACAAGATTATGATCTCGCCTTACGCTACATCGAAAACATCACCACAAAACAAATTCATCACATTCCTCGCATACTCTATCATTGGCGTGTACATACTCACAGTACGTCACAATCTACGAATGCTAAGCCGTATGTCATAGCGGCTTTTGGAAAAGCGCTGGACGAGCATTTTCAGCGACAAAAAATACACGCAAAGATCGAATTCAGAGACCGTTTTTATCGGGTTCATTATTCTTTACCAGATGTCCTGCCATTGGTTACTTTAATCATACCGACCAGAAATGGACTGCAGTTGATCCGCCAATGTATCGAAAGTATTCTTAAAAAAACCAGTTACCTAAATTATGAGATTATCATCATTGATAATGGCTCGGATGATGCAGCCACACTTCAATATTTAGGTGAATTAAATTCTCAAACGCAGATCCTCATAGTAAAAGATGATCGCCCTTTCAATTATTCTGCGCTCAATAATAATGCAGTAAAATTAGCGCAAGGCGAATTTATCGGGCTACTTAATAATGATGTGGAAGTGATCTCTCCCGATTGGTTGTCTGAAATGATTTCTATTGCACTGCAACCACAAGTTGGTGCAGTAGGCGCAAGACTCTGGTATCCCAATGATACACTTCAACACGGCGGGGTAATTATAGGTTTAGGCGGGATTGCAGGACATTCACATAGACATTTGCCGCGCCATGAATATGGCTACTTCGGACGTGCGAGCTGCACTCAGAATCTATCAGCAGTAACCGCTGCCTGCCTGATAATCCGGAAATCAATTTATGAAGAGGTTGGCGGTTTAAATGAACAAGACCTACAGGTTGCACTTAACGATGTTGACTTTTGCTTACGTGTTCGAGAAGCTGGTTACCATAATGTTTGGACACCTTATGCGGAACTCTATCATCATGAATCAGCATCGCGAGGCCTTGATGATACACCTGAAAAAAGGGAACGATTTGTCAAGGAAGTAAGATATATGCAATTGCATTGGGGTGACTTGTTATTAAATGATCCTGCTTATAATCCTAATCTAACAATACATCGAGAAGACTTTTCGCTTGCAAAACCACCAAGACTAGAAACTCTTACTGATTAATAATCATCAAGAGATATACAATACAGCAACTATCTTAAGTATATGGATAACCTGTGTCTTTTAGACTAAAAATCTACATCAAGTCAAAACAGAATTAAGGTTTATTTGTATTCACATTAATTGCAGGGTATAAACTTTGAACAAACTGTGCACTGATGTTATACCCATAATTGTTACTTATAATCCAGACAAGGTAATCCTGTTAGCCAGTCTCAGAACATTACTTTCTCAAGTCAGAACTATCGTTGTGGTTGATAATGGCTCGAGTTCTAATATTGATGAAGTCATACAAAGCCTAAAAGTTGGAATATTTAGAAGAATCAACATCCTATCACTAGAACATAATTGTGGATTAGGAGAGGCTTATAATGCTGGCATAGCCATTGCTCGTAGCTTGAGAGCTACTTTTGTACTTCTGATGGACCATGACAGCATTCCGGAATCAGATATGTTATACAAGCTACGAAACGCATATATCAACCTTGAAAATCAAGGCAAATCGGTTTGTATTGTTGGACCTCGTTACCGAGACCATGTAACAGCCCAGTTATCACAGTTTGTACACATTACCCGGTTTGGATTTGCAAGATCTAGTTGCGATAAAACCATCGATTATGTACGCGCCGATTTTTTAATTTCCTCAGGTTCATTAGTTTCTATAAAAATACTCGATCAAATTGGGGGTATGGACGAAGGTCTCTTTATCGATCATGTTGATACAGAATGGTGTTTTCGCGCACAATCCAAAGGATTTGAGATTTATGGAATTTGCAATGCTGTCATGCTTCATTCCTTAGGAGATCGACAAATTCGCATCTGGTGGGGTCGTTGGCGAACGATCCCTTTTCACCAACCCTTCCGTTATTACTATATGTTCAGAAATAGTGTGCTACTGTGGCAGCGCCCTTACATGCCGCTTGCGTGGAAGCGAATCGATAAGCTAAGGTTAGTGTATTTTTTAATCTTTTTCACTCTATTCTCACCCAACAGAATGGCTAATTTACGTATGATGATAAAAGGTTTAAAAGATGGTTTTAATGGGCGAATTGGGAAGCTATAAAGGAATTGTGCAAAGCAACATTGTGATGCTCCACCTGCAACCGGTATCAGCACTGATTGTAAATTATAATGCCGGCCCATTATTAACCCAGTGCACCCATACCGCACTTGAACAGGCACAAGAAGTCATTGTCGTCGACAATGCATCGACAGACTCAAGTGTAGAGAAATTAACAGACTGTTTTTCAAAGGAAGAACGCCTTAATTTGATTGCAACAGGCAAGAATTCTGGCTTCGCTGCCGGTTGCAATATCGGTCTCAATGCATCAACCCAGCCCTACATTCTTTTCCTCAATCCCGATTGTGTTTTAAGCACCGGTGCATTACAACGCATGGCCCAGGTAATGGAATCAGATCCCCATATCGGCATGGTCGGTGGTTATCTGGTCAATCCGGATGGCTCCGAACAAGGTGGTGGACGACGCGCTATCCCTACACCTTGGCGTGCTTTTGTGCGTGCCTTTGGTTTATATCGCCTGGCGAAATACTGGCCGCAAGTGTTTTTTGATTTTCATCTGGATAAACAGCCTTTGCCGCAAGTCCCTATCGAAGTTGAAGCGATATCAGGTGCGTTGATGCTGGTACGACGTGAAGCGATTAATGATGTAGGGGCTTGGGATGAAAACTATTTTTTGCACTGCGAGGATCTGGATTGGTGCATGCGATTTAAGCAAAAAAACTGGAAAATTGTTTTTGTACCGGATGCGCCGGTTACTCATTTTCAGGGAACATGTAGCCGTTCCCGCCCATTCTTCGTTGCCTGGCATAAGCATAAAGGTATGCTGCGTTTTTACCGGAAATTTTTTCGCCATCAATATCCAGGTGCCCTGATGGGATTGGTTGCATTAGGCGTATGGCTTCGTTTCGGTGTTACCGTGATATTCTATACGGTACGAAATGGTTACAAAATGCTGAAACTCAGACATGAATGAACAGCAGGTTGGATTGCTGGGGGCAACCAGTCTGGTAGGTGAATGTTTGCTACAACAACTCATACAAAATCATTGCCATATCACGGCTTTTTCTCGTCAGCACGTAACGCAAATCCATCCGCAAATCACGTGGCAGCAGCTCAATACGATCAATCCGGGAAAAGTAGGGGCAGAAAAAAAAATCCCTATTTGGTTATGCGTTGCTCCAATCTGGGTATTACCTGAGTATTTCGATCTCTTATTAGCGTATGGCGTGCGACGGATTGTTGTATTATCTTCCACCAGCCGATTCACCAAAAGCACTTCATTTGACGGCAACGAAAGAAAAATTGCATTTCAATTAATAGAAGGCGAGCAACTTGTGCAAACATGGGCTACCTCTCACGGAATAGATTGGATTATTTTACGTTCGACACTGATTTATGGCTATGGACGAGATAAAAATGTTGCTGAAATAGCACAATTTATCCGTCGATTCGGATTCTTTCCGGTATTCGGATCAGCGAATGGGCTACGGCAACCCATCCATGTCGAAGATGTCGCTTCAGCATGTTTTTATGCACTCAGTACTTTAAATTTAACAGATCGCTCTTATAGTCTAACCGGTGGAGAAACGCTGCCATATCGTGAAATGGTTGAACGGGTGTTTGAAGCACTTGATCGCACACCACGACTTTTGACGGTACCGCTTTGGTTTTTTCGGATGACAACATGGGGACTACGGTGGTTACCACGCTATCAACACTGGACAGCAGCAATGGCGGAAAGAATGAATCAAGATTTAATCTTTGATAGCTCAGATACAAAACAAGATTTAAATTTTTCTCCCAGATCATTTAAGTTGACAGCAGCAGATTTACCTAGTCAAAACTGCTGATCGGCAATTATAATTACAACTGATTCAATACACTGCATATTCCTGGCAAATCATATTGTTTACTCTATTCAAACTCTGACTGTGGTTAACTTTTGCAATGAGTAACATACAATTTCTCCGCCATAACATTTATAGATGAAATTCAAATTTAAAGCTCCACAGAATGAAGTTGCGCAGGTACTCGCCAGCTTTAAACAAACCTTCCGCAATATTGGTGTTTTCAGTGCGGTCATCAACATGCTGATGCTGATGCCGGCTATTTATATGCTGCAACTTTATGACAGTGTATTGACCAGCCGCAACGAAATGACTCTATTAATGTTGACATTGATCATGCTGGGTGCCTATATTTTTATGGGTTCACTGGAGTATGTGCGTAGTTTTGTACTCATCCGGGTCGGCGCGCAACTTGACATGAAATTGAATAAACGCGTCTATACCGCTGCATTCGAGCAAAGTTTGAAACAAGGTGACGGTAATGCCGGGCAAGCTTTAAAAGATCTGACCAACCTCAGGCAATTCCTGACAGGCAACGCGCTTTTCGCTTTTTTTGATGCACCGTGGTTTCCGATTTATTTATTCGTGATATTCATGTTTCATCCCATTCTGGGTATCTTTGCTTTATGTGGTACGGTCATATTGATCACACTGGCCTACATCAACGAAAAAATCTCACATAAACCCTTAGCTGAAGCCAATTCCATGGCTATTGCCTCCGGCAATGTAGCATCCAATAATTTACGCAATGCTGAAGTCATCGAAGCCATGGGCATGTTGCCCAATATACAATCACGCTGGTACAAATTACATAGCCGTTTTCTGAATCTACAGGCAGAGGCCAGTGAAAAGGCAGGCGTTGTAGCGGCGCTATCCAAATCATTTACCGTCGCATTGCAATCACTCATGCTGGGATTGGGCGCTTTACTGGTTCTGGATAACAGTATCACACCCGGCATGATGATCGCCGGCTCAATTTTATTAGGTAGAGCCATTGCGCCGGTTCAGCTACTGATCAGTGTATGGAAGCAAATTGGCAGTACGCGTAGCGCATATGAGCGCTTGACCCAATTACTCGAACAAAATCCAGCCCGTGAAGCCGGTATGGCATTACCCAAACCCAAAGGTGCTATTGCTGTTGAGAATGTTACAGCCGTGCCACCTGGCGGCAAAATTCCTGTCATCAAAGGATTAAGCTTCTCCTTGTCTGCAGGCGAGGTACTGGGCATTATTGGCCCCAGTGGATCAGGAAAATCCACATTGGCACGTTTGCTGGTTGGTGTATGGCCAGCCGCTGCCGGTAAAGTAAGACTGGATGGCGCGGATGTTTATCTTTGGAACAAAGATGAGTTAGGACCGCATATTGGCTATTTACCGCAGGATATCGAATTATTTGCTGGCACCGTTTCCGAAAACATCGCCCGCTTCGGAGAAATTAATGCCGACAAGGTCATTCTAGCTGCCAAACGTGCGGGTGTTCATGAAATGATCTTAAATATGCCGGAAGGCTATGATACGCCATTAGGTGATGGCGGCGCGGGTCTTTCAGGCGGACAAAAGCAACGTCTTGGTTTAGCACGCACTATGTATGATGATCCATCATTGATCGTTCTCGATGAGCCCAATTCAAACCTGGATGATGTGGGTGAACAAGCATTATTGGCCGCATTAGTTGATTTACGTAAACGTGGGAAAACCATCGTTTTGATTACACATCGCACCAGTATCATTAGTGTCACTAGCAAACTGTTATTATTACAGGATGGTGCGGCAAAATTGTTTGGCCCAACTAATCAGGTCATAGAAAAGTTAACTAAACAACAGCAACAAGCGCAGCAGAATCTTCTAGCACAACAAGAAGCCAAAAAGCAAACTGCCCAAAATCAAGCACCTCAGACTGTCAATGAAGCTGCCCCAGAAACCAAATAAATGATGACATGTTGTTGATTAAACACTGACAAAACATTGACCATTGAACAGGAATGATAATGAAGCTTGTTGCTGAAGAAAAAGAGATAGTCATTGAGAACGCTCCCGTTGATAGCTCAAGCCGGGTAGAAACTGATGAAACCACACATACCCGGCTGGGTTGGTGGATTGTTCTAGCTGGTTTTGGCGGATTTATTCTCTGGGCATCCTTCGCACCACTCGACAAGGGTGTGCCGATTTCAGGCACAGTCACTGTCGCTAGCCATCTGCAAGCCGTTCAGCATCAAACGGGAGGTATTATAGATAGCATTTTGGTTAAGGAAGGGGAACACGTTAAGGTAGGTCAAATACTAGTACGCATGAATGATATTCAGATCAAAGCGCAAGCTGAAATAACCCGAATTCAACTCTACACAGCACGCGCTATGGAAGCACGCTTGCTGGCAGAACGCGATAGCAAAAATGAAATTACATTTCCTGTGGAATTACTATCGCTACAAAGTGATACGCGTGTTGCCAATAGCATCATCATACAAAATCAACTATTCACCTCACGTAAACTAGCTTTGCATCATGAAATCGCTGCTCTTGATGAAAATACTGCCGGCCTAAAAGTACAACTACGTGGACTTGAAGCATCAAGGGCAAGTAAAAACCAGCAATTAAAATTCTTAGAAGAACAACTCGTCAATCTGCGCGACTTGGCAAAAGATGGTTTTGTACCTCGCAACCGTCTCCTGGATCTTGAACGCACTTACACGCAGTTAACGGGAGAGATTTCTTCGGATATTGGCAATATCGGTCGCATCCAACGCCAAATAGCAGAATTGGAACAGCGTCGCATCCAGCGACAGCAAGAACACCAAAAAGAAGTACGGGAAAAATTATCGGATATACAACGAGAAGCTGATGCACTCAATAGCCGTCTGAGCGGACAAGATTTTGAGTTGGCCAACGTATTAGTGAAGGCCCCTGTGGGAGGTATTGTGGTAGGCATGAATGTGTTTACAGAAGGAGGGATAATAGGGTCGGGGTTTAAGTTGATGGATATTGTTCCCAGTGATGATATGCTGGTCATTACGGGACAAGTACCTGTTCACTTAATTGACCGGGTGCATGTTGACCTTCCTGTCGATCTCATTTTTCCTGCCCTCAACCAAAAGAAAACACCTAATATTCCAGGCATCATCACTCAGGTATCTGCAGATCGCCTAACTGATGAGAGAAGCGGGCTTCCGTTTTACACTATAAAGGCTACGGTGACTCCGGAAGGCATGAAGCAATTATCTGATCAGCAAATACGCGCAGGTATGCCGGTAGAAATATTTATCAAAACGGGGGAACGGTCATTAATGAGCTATTTATTCAAACCAATCCTTGATCGTGCTCATTCGTCCATGAGTGAAGAATAGTTGTGATGATATTCGTTCGCCATAAGATCTCGGCGCTAGTATGCGCTATTCTATTCAGCCATGTTAGCCATGTTCATGCAATGAGTCTATTAGATGCATATGAGGCGGCATTACAGCATGACCCAACCTATCGCTCTGCTTTGCATGAGAATGAAGCAGGAGAACAAGCAGAAGCCATCGGTCTTGCAAGTTTATTGCCTAATTTATCGCTCACTCATGCGCAAAGCACGAGTACTGGAACAATCACGCAAACTGGCGTTGCTGGTACCAGACCACTTGATTTTGACAGTCAAGTGAGTACCTTATCCTTGCGCCAACCCTTGATTAATATGGAAGCTGTTGCCAGCTATCGTATAGGCAAAGCGCAAGCTGACTCCAGTCGTGCCAAATTTACCGGACGCAGTCAACAGCTCGTAGTACGGTTAGTAGAAGCCTATGTAGAAACATTACTGGCACAAGATCATGTCAAGCTTGCTGAAACACAGCTTAACTCTCTCGCAGAACTCAAACGTGTCAATGAGCGGATGCTGCAGAAAGGCGAAGGAACTACCACGGAGGTACTTGAAACACAATCGAAGCATGCTATTGCACAAGCGCGCGTTATTGAAGCGAATGATGAGCTGGAAGTCGCACAGCTTAAACTCGAAGCAATCGTGGGACAAAAACTCACCCAGTTGGATCGTTTGTCCGATATGTTTAGCTCCCATGCCATCCGGTTGCAAGATTATGATAACTGGCATGCATTAGCGCTTGAACGCAATGCTGAACTGGTAACACAGCGTCATGCGGTAGCATCCGGAAAGGAAGAAGTCAGAAAAAGTCACGCCGGACATGCTCCTCGCTTAGATCTCGTTGCCAGCTTAACTCGCAATAAAGCGGGATCATTCATTACGCAAGATCGGGATGTTAGTCTGGCCACAGTGGGTGTCGAGGTTAATTTTCCTTTATATGCGGGTGGCCGCGTCAATGCGCTCACCGCTCAGGCAAAGGCTAACCATGCGCGTGCAGAAGCTGATCTGGATGTTATCACAGATAAAGTACTTGTTGAGTTACGCAAACAATATAATCTTTTACTCAGCGGTGTTAAAAGAATTGAATCGCTGCAACTGGCTGTCAAATCAGCTGAACTGCTTGTTGATGCCACACAAAAAAGTATCCGTGGTGGCATACGTATTAATCTGAATCTCTTGGATGCTCAACAACAATTATATACAGCTCGACGTGATCTTGCTCAGGCGCGGTATAATTACCTGCTGGCTTATCTTCGCTTGCAATTAGCCGCTGGCACGCTGGTACTAGATGATTTAAGAAATGTAACCAGCTATTTTCACCCTGCACTCCATAAATAACTGGTTAGGTTTTTTTTGTGCAACTGATCAGTGCTTATCGATTGTTATTGCATTTCTTAGTGCTACCTGATAGGCAAGCTTTGCGGTATTGGCAATTGCCAACCTGGCTTTTAACTGCATTATCTCGTTTTCGACAAACCTGAGATTAGTAATTTGCATCTTTGCTTCATCACTGAGTGACGACAGTGAATATTCAGTGCCATCAATTTTTATCTTTTTTTCACTATCGACCATCTCTATCCTTTAATTATTTTTTATAGCAAAGTGGCTGCCAATTCAAGCAGATAAAATTCATAGCCAATTAACACACTATAGCTACACAAAATCATATACTTAATATGCCTTACACGCATTCTTCCCATTAACTGAACATCATGGTGAATAACCAGCATCATAAGTGCCATCGCTGTAAGTGCCAGCTTGAAGCCAACAAATCTTCCTACACTATCTTCAATCAGTACCGCCATAAACCAATTAAGTTCTTCACCACCATTAGCCAAGATATTTAAAGTAAGAAAAGCATCTAATGCACTTAAAAATAAAATAGCGATCGTACACAACATCAAGTGACCTGCATAGTAATCAACATATCTAGGCTTTCCGCGACCTGCTCGACGCTCGCCTATTCTTCTTCCCGCTTTAATCCCCAAATGAAAAGCACAAAAGAATGGCATATCTTGACGACGATCCTGACACCGATTGTTAGAAATTGCGACTGCATGAATCATAACTATGTCCCTTTTAGCTATCTACTCGACGACTGAAAAGTAAATTATTCATATTGATCTGATGAATAACATACAACTCCTTACAATCATGAAAGATAATCATTTCAATTTTCCGAAAAACCACCTTTACATCGACTAAGTTTAAATCCACCTTTTAGAAATTGCAATTAAGTAAAAAACCACTTTGCACTTTGCCATCACAAAACTCATACGAATATTAATATACAGATTAATAGCAAAATTCTAAATCTATCGCACAATAAAATATTTTGTTCAAATACTTATAATAAAAACTGATTCTTACTGGCTTACTCGGCACAAGAAAAATCAGCAGCCTATCTAATAATAATATTGACATTAGCCCCCATAACAAGTTTTAATACGCGGTTCTATTGACAAAAGAAATTAGAGAGAGAAAATGAAACGAACTTATCAGCCTTCAGTTACTAGAAGAAAACGCACACATGGATTTCTTGTACGTATGAGAACACGAGGCGGCGCAGCGGTTATTCGTGCTCGTCGTGCAAAAGGCCGTGCTCGATTGAGTGTCTAATCTACTGGATAATAATTTTTTATTTTTAAATTTGTTGAAATTCATTCTCTGCCAAGAAATTGCAAACTGCATAAAGCAGGCGAATTTGCTGCAGTAATTAATTTAAAATATCAAGCCAGTGGTAATTTAATTCAAATTTATGCGAAACCAAATGGACTTGCATATGCACGAGTAGGATTAATTGTTGCAAAAAAAATCGAACGACACGCCGTTAAACGTAATCGAATTAAACGTATACTCCGAGAAGCATTTCGTAAAAACCGGCATAATGAATATGAGCACTTAAAAAAAATGGATTGGGTAATACGTCTGCGATGTCCTGTTTCCAAAAATGAATCGATACAATTGGCCAACGAAACAAAATTATTGATGCTTCAATTACAGCAATGTCACGGTTAGTTATTACCTTTATAAAATTCTATCAGTACTGTATAAGCCCTTTTTTGGCACCTTCATGTCGCTTCAGTCCAACTTGCTCACAATATGCCTGCGAAGCCTATGCAAAATATGGATTATTTCATGGAACGCGATTGAGTGTCTGGCGCATACTGCGTTGCAATCCTTGGAGTAAAGGCGGTTACGAACCAATACCTTAATATAGTAAAGATTTAATTTCAGCGACTGCAACACCAACTTACTATTATTAATTCGAAGTTATTGATCAAATAGCTGCTATAAAATGAGAATACAGAAAAAAAACACTGAACCATATTATCCGCAGATGTACTCGTAATGTACGAGCAGCTCTCTGTCGAAAAAAACCAACCTGATCAGATAAACAATGGAAACAAAAAAACTTGTACTTATTATCATTTTCTCCACTTCTCTACTTTTTCTTTGGGAAGCATGGCAAAAAGAGCTCTATCCACCTGCCTCACAAGTGATGTCCGGAGCAACATCAGACTCTTCCAATCAACGTCATGATCCACTGCCGATACCTGGAGATGGCCTTACTTCATCAGCGGAAGAATCTGGAATTGCTTCCGCAATAGAAGGCGTTAATCCATCTATAACACCTAACCTCTTTACAACAGGTGAAAAAGTCAAAATCACAACCGATATGGTGGTGGCTGAAATTGATACAGCAGGTGGCGATATACGGCAGCTCGGCTTGCTAAAACACCCATCCAGAGAAGATAAAAATAAGCCTTATGAACTGCTGCTGGATCACACTGCGCGATTTCAGGTAGCGCAAGCGGGATTGATCGGTGATGGATTACCCAGCCACAAAACAAAATACACTGTAGATTCGAATAATTATAATTATGAACTGGAATCTGGTCAGAACAAGGTCGTAGTACGCCTTGTAGCACCAGAAGTCGATGGCATACAAGTTGCAAAGATTTTTACTTTTCATCGGGGCAGTTATGTCATTGATGTCGAGTTTGAGATCGCAAATCAGAGCGATGCCACGATTATTCCATTCTCATATTTTCAGATGTTACGGGATCCCAATGAACCCACAGGCGCCGGTGCAATGGTTCATTCTTACACGGGTGCCGCCATGTACACTGATGCAGATAAATTTTTAAAAATAAAATTTTCTGATCTGGATAAAAATAAAGCAGAATACCCGGCAAATGCAGACAATGGCTGGATAGCCATGCTGGAACATTACTTTCTGACTGCTTGGCTACCTGCACAGCAAACGCCTCGTGAATATTACGCTAAACGCTTGGCGCATAATCAGTATACCGCTGGCGTGATTGCACCTGTTGGCGCGATTGATCCAGGGCAAACCAAAAATATCGCCATGCCTTTTTATGCAGGTCCACAAGAGCAGAATAAATTGGCTGAATTGGCACCAGGACTTGAATTAACGGTTGATTATGGGTGGCTAACCGTACTTGCTGTGCCACTGTTCTGGTTACTCTCCTTCTATCATTCGTGGGTAGATAACTGGGGCGTAGCAATTATTCTACTGACATTAACCGTTAAACTCGTTTTCTTTCCGTTGTCTGCCGCAGGCTATCGTTCCATGGCAAAGCTGAGGGTAGTGACGCCAAAACTGCAACGGATACGTGAACAATATGCCGGCGACCGTCAACGGATGCACCAAGTCATGATGGAGTTTTACAAAGAAGAAAAAATCAATCCAATGGGGGGATGCTTACCAATCCTAGTCCAGATTCCCGTATTTATTGCTCTCTTTTGGACTCTAATGGCAGCAGTTGAATTACGCTATGCACCCTTTGCATTATGGATCACCGATATGTCTGTGCCGGATCCTTATTATGTACTGCCGTTAATCATGGGCATATCGATGTGGGTTCAATCCAAACTCAGTCCCACACCAGCGGATCCGATTCAAGCAAAAGTAATGCAAATTATGCCCGTTGCATTCAGCATTTTCTTTTTCTTTTTTCCATCGGGATTGGTACTTTATTCACTCTGCAACAACATCCTTTCCATAGCTCAACAATGGCAAATCACCCGGATGTTTGAAAATAAAGCTGCAGAGGAAGCTAATAAGGAAAAGGAAAAGGAAAAGGAAAAGAATAAGAAATATAAAAAGAATAAAACCGAACCAACTACAGAAGAACGCCAATTACCGGCACCTGCTAATAAAGAAACAACGGAAACAGGAGTAACAGTTGTTGCAAGCGCCAGCACTGAACACAGTGAAAAACCGCAATCACCTGTGGCAACAACAATTTCGGCAGATAAAAATAAAGTATCCGCAAGAACAAGAAGTAATGTAGCTAGTAAGAAACCAAGAAAAAAATAAAAAATCATTACCGATTATTGCTCGTCATGAATAATCGGTAATTGAAGGTGGCAACCATGGAGCGTATTTATGGTAATGCCTGATATCATTGCTGCAATTGCAACGCCACCGGGCCGAGGTGGAATTGGTGTCGTTCGCATTTCCGGCAAGAACCTAACCAAACTAGCTGAAACGATACTTGGCAAACTCCCCAAGCCACGTTATGCCCACTTAAGTCAATTCCTGGATACCAACGGTCAAGTCATTGACCAGGGTATCGCCCTCTATTTTCCCGCACCCAATTCATATACCGGCGAAGATGTACTTGAATTACAAGGACACGGCGGTCCGGCAGTGATGAACTTACTGCTCAACCAATGTCTTTCTGCGGGCGCCCACTTAGCGCAACCCGGGGAATTTACACTACGCGCTTATCTCAATAATAAAATCGACTTAATCCAGGCCGAGAGTGTCGCTGACATCATTGAAGCCAGCACCAATGAAGCTGCCCGCTGTGCTATCCAGTCTCTGCAAGGCCATTTTTCTGCAAAAATTGAAGAATTGGTCAACTTACTGATCACGCTACGCATGCTCATAGAAGCCACACTTGATTTTCCCGAAGACGAAATTGATAACCTGCAGGCGTTGCAAATTAAAGACAGACTGAATCATATCCACACACAACTGGAACAGATATTCCTCGCTGCACGGCAAGGAAACTTATTACAGGAAGGCATCAAAATTGTTTTAGTGGGCGCACCCAATGTGGGTAAATCCAGTTTATTGAATCAACTGGTTGAGGATGACGTAGCCATCGTAACGGAAATCCCGGGAACCACGCGTGACACCATTCAACGCACCATCACTATCGAAGGCATACCCATTCATGTTATCGACACAGCCGGCTTGAGGGAAACCAGTGACGTTGTCGAACAAAAAGGCATCGAGCGCACGCATGCCGCCATTAAAAATGCCAACATGATTATATGGTTAGTTGATAGCAGTCAACAACAGACTGACAGAAAAGACCAATCAAACAGATACATTCCTGCTGATAAACCCCAAATCACTGTATTCAATAAAATTGATCTGCTAAATGAAAACCCCAGAATTGAAGATAAAGAAAATAACATCAAGATTCATCTGTCTGCCAAAACCGGCACAGGCATTGAGTTATTACGCAAAAAAATACTGGAAATCGTCGGGTGGCAATTCAATCCTGCCGGTGAAGGGCTATTTATGGCCAGACAACGCCATCTGGAAGCACTCACACAAGCCAGAACACATCTGGAAAACGCTCAAAGATTCACAGAAAATGAATACCAATTGGAACTCCTTGCGGAAGAGCTCAGGCTGTCACAATCCGCCTTATCTTCAATAACGGGGCAATTTACAGCAGATGACTTACTGGGAGAAATCTTCTCGCATTTTTGTATTGGGAAATAATGGCTGTAAGCGATGCCTAATCCACCATACTCAATGCAATGGTCGCAAATAAGAGCAAATCCCGGCTGTGATGTTCAATCACTTTCACCATGATAGCCATATCCACTTTCAGGTACTCATGCACCAAAATATTACGAAAGCCGACCATGCCTTGTAATTTCCGCATCATCTCAGTATCAATTAATCCTGCTTGTTCCAGCAGATAAAATGATTCCCGGCTGTCACGTGGCAATCCCAGCTTGCGCACTTTGATCAAATGGTTAGCAATGTCGATCGTCAATTCCGCAATACGTTGTAAATTCATCGCCACCGCATCCTGTCGCAAGCGATCATCTGCAAATGACAAAACGGTTTCCATATGGTAATAACGATCTATTTGCTGAAGACAGCGCTCAATACTGACTTTCTTATTCAAAATAACATCATTCATAGATTGTAAAACCTCCCGCTGCTCAGACCTTCCACAAGAATTCCCGCACGCTCTTCATTGAGCTTCTGATACAACGCAAAAACCAGTAACTCAAACTCATCGACCACGGTTCCGGGAACACAATAAATCCTCCGCTCGGCCACTACCACTTCCTTTTGCAACACTGTCTGTGCCTGTCGCAGATTGACCAGATCCACTTCCCGGTTCAACACCGTTTGCAGCGCAAGATGTAAATCGCTCAACGCCAAAGAACCAGCCTTTTTTGCTTGTGGCGCAGGTAACAACACCGCAATATCCACATCACTTTCCGGCTGCTCATACTCTGTCCCCCATGATCCGAACATGTAAATCGCCTGGGTATCCGGCGAAGTTTCCAGAACCAACTGAATCAATCTTTCGACTGATGCGATGCTGTCTTTATCCCTGTCCATCTTCACCCGCGTGCTTTAGCAATATGTCTCTGGTTCTCGCTGGCTCAAACACTACATCAAAACACCACTTACCAAACCCACCCTGTTCATTAACCGCTTTTATCCAGATCTCCATCGCGGTGCGCTTGGCCCGGTTTTGTTCGCTATCGACGCCCTTCACTTCTAGCACCAACGTTTTGCCATTATTTAAGTGGATCAAATAATCCGGCACGAAATTACGCGAAGAACCGCGCCACAAGTAGCGGACTAGAAAATCAAGATGATCATTTTTGGTCCACGCTATGACATAAGATTCTTTCTCGCAGATATCAGCCACCACTTTTTCCCATGCGCTGTCGTACACCACATGACTAATCTGTGAACGCACCGTGGCCTGACATGGTTTGGTTGTCAGCCAGGAACGCATCCGCGCCGTGGAACCTATGGGATGTGTTTCATCAAAGATTGCTGCAAGCTTTTCGGTATTTTGCGCGCTGACAAATCGACTCACATGACCAACCACCGTATCAATATTGAGTGCAAACAATATCTGCTTACGTGTTGGATTTTGATGCCAGAGACTGGGGATCACCAACTTGTCGCTGGCAAGAAATTCTTCGACGATGCAAATCAACTGGATTGCAAGAAATTGTTTGTCTCCGCCGAAGCTATCTGCAGCTTGCAGATAAAGTTCTCTTGCAGCGCGGAATATGAGATTCTGCAGCCTAAATTCTTCCAGCGCTTTTTCCAGATCAATCTCGGACACCATCGCGAGATTTGCAAATCCAGTGAGCGATGGTGCCACTTCGGCATTGAGTGGCGTATTCATTGGATCAAGCGTTAATGGCTCGACTTTATCCCAGTCCAGCACTAATTCTTGCTTCAGCACATGATCAATGCGCTGAATATTGGGCCAGCGTATCTCCAAATGATTGCGATCCGGCTCAACTTCAATACGCACACTAGGCTTAGGCGGTGGCGGCGCTTCTCCTTCTTCACCCACATCCTGAAATATCGACAGTGGCACGCCAAAAATATTGACATACTCAGGCAAAAACAGACCTTGCTCATCCATATCATGCGCAACACGCCGCAAGCCGCGCCCAATCACCTGTTCACACAACAACTGACTGGTAAATGCACGCAGCCCCATAATGTGCGTCACATTAGCCGCATCCCATTCTTCCGAAAGCATGGCGACTGAAATCACATTTTGCAGCTTCTGGCCAGGCTGCCCGCGTTTACCAACGGTATCCACTAAAGCACGCAATTGCTCCTGCTGCTTTAATATAAGTAGATCTTCAATTTTGTCTATTGGCAAACCAGAAGCTTCAATAATCGCTGTCAATCGCTGGTCATAGTCGATGTCTTTGGTAACAGATTCCCCACGTTCGGCTTTTTCCAATACCCTGGAATCCACCCGTAGCGTTCTATCCGGTGATTGCGTGCTTCTAATTAAACAATCCCCGTTATTGAAAAATTTCTCAATCCGCGCCGCAGTCTCAGTGCGATTGCAAACCGTCAATAAAACCGGAGGAATAGTATACCCACTTCTAGCCCATTCCTGCGCAGCTTCCTGCCAATCATAAGCCAGAATAGCGTAGGCCTTTTGCACCAAATCCGGCAGCGGATCGGTAACATTGGCTTTACGATTTAAGTCTTCTCTTACCTCGTCTTCACGATATAAATGATACAGCTTGCTGCGGTAACTCTTGGCATTCGGCATGGCGTCATCGCGCACCACAATACGCGGCGTTTTGACCAAACCGGCTTCAATGGCATCGTTCAAACCAAAGTCAGAAATGATCCATTCAAACAAACCCGCTTCAGTATTGGATTTACCCGTTGGCGCGAACGGTGTGGCCGATAAATCGAAACAGCGCCGGATACGACGGGTTTTATGGATACGATCCAGCCCTTCAATCCAGCGCGTCGCCTCATCCAAATCAATCCCCAGTTCTTCCGCCTCTTTCTTGCTGACTTTCAGTTCTGCCCGTTGGCGGTAGGCATGATGCGCTTCATCGTTAATCACAATCAGATCTTTATAGGCCGCCAGCTTACCCAATACTCGGCGGGTAAATGCTTCGTCACTTTCTTTGCCTTTTTTAACGATGGATCGGTCTTGTTCTTTTAATGGCATTAGGGTGTGCCAGTTTTCGATCAGCAACTCGACTTGATTAAGCTTTTGGCGCATTGCCTCATTCGGACACAGGCGAAATTCATCATAAACATTCTTTTCGTTGCTTGGGTAGAGCACCTGCAAACGGCTTTTTACTGTCAGTCCCGGTGTAATGATCAATACCGTTTTCGAGAAACGTGCATCTTTAGGGTAATTAATTGCATTCAAGGTTTGCCAGGTGATAATCAAAGCCATCAACGAGGTTTTACCTGATCCCGTGGCCATTTTGTTGCAAATGCGTTCCCACGGACCGCCGTCGCCTTGCAGAAAAATACCCTGTTTATAGTCTTGCGGCGCTTCCAGCCACCAAATCAGCGATTCGATTGCCTCCAACTGGCAAAAATACAATGGATATTGGCGCGGCCCGCCGATCCAGCGTTGTTCTTCACCACTCCATTCACCGCGCTCATGCCAATGCGCCAATAATTGCCGTGTCACACTCGTTACACCCGGCCAACCCGCATCGCGCCATTGATCCAAGCGTTCACGAATGCGGTTGACGACCGCTAATTTTTCTACGCGGCGCGTATTGGTTCGGGTGTCGTATAATTCATAGGCCGCGGGGCGCCGGCCTTGTTGGATACTTAACAACTTGCCATTTTCATCCTGATCCCAATAGCGAACGGGCTTTTGATACGGGGAATTGATAATTAATGAGGACTGGGGTTTATCTGGCATAACCATCGCTTAAACCCGATCCAGATGGATAACCTTCAGCGACTCAATGCCGCGATCATCGACAATTTTTACCGCAATACATTCGTTCTCCCCGGCTTCAAACGGCAATGACACCGTACCGTGAAATTGTTCCAGCAAATCCTCGTTAAGCTCAGCGCGAATATCCTTGCGCAGCTTATTCCAGCCGTCCTTACTTCCCGCCATCGGGAAAAACACCTGACGCGAAAACAACGAGCGATTGTCATAATCCGTATCCAACGCCCACATGGCGATATTCTTTTTGCCACCCGACCTCAATTCGCCGGTTTTGGTATCGAAATAATCAAACCCCTTCACTTCAACCTGATAGTGATCTGCTTTGATTTGCTTGACGGCAACATCCGGTTGCCCCATCAACCAGAACGACTCATTGCTTGCGCGTCCTTTCTTCAAATCCTCCGTCAACAAATCGGTATTCATCTGCACTTTCAGGGCCGTAATGCCTTTGATAATGTCGATATCCTTAGCCGCTTCCGGGTCTAAAGTAAACGCACAGAACACCAGCATCTTGGGTAACGGAAACAGCTCGCCCGCCTCACGCATGGCGATCTCCACCTGGCGCTGTTCCAAAGCCGCATGTTCCGGCCCGAAACTCACCGCCACCTTGTCGCCGCTCTCAGCCACCGTGCCAATAGCGTGAATATATTTCGCACCGGGCAATGGCGCCAAATCCATCAATTGAATTTTTTGCCCGCCTTTGCCGCGGATGCCCGCTTTCAACAATTCATCGTGCCACTGGCTTTGTCGCCAAGTAGCGCCCGAGCGCGCTACAGCGACATCTGCTTCTTTAGGTTGTTCGGCTTCGTCCAACCCAAGTACAGTAGCAAAAGGCACCGCTTCCACGGTAAACGGGCCGGTAATGCGCAATTTGTTTTTGGATACGGCCGGTTGGTCATACAGGGTTTCCTGGCCAGCATGCGCGGCGATTGATTCATCCATTTTCTTCTGCATCGCCTGACGTACGGCATGGAAGGCCTCGAATGGTTTCTTTGCAGCCTCTGGCCAATCGACGGGAAAATCAAACGGCACTTCCCATTCCATCAACACGTTATTGTAGGGTGGGTTACGCGATGCGCTTGCATCGCTAACCCACCCTACGTTTGCATTGTTGAGCGACTGGTTGAGATCCGCCAACGCCACATCAATCGCCGGATGCATGCGCGCATAGATTTCGTCGATTTCCTGATTGTTGGCGATGGACTTGAGCGTTACATGCGGCACGGTCTTATAGATGAAACCACTCTTCAACCCTTCGTGCGGATACTTGAGCTCAAAGTAATCGTAGCTCGCGGTCATCAGCCGCTGCTTCGCCAGCGTCACGGCCACGCGCGACGTGTCACAGGTGATCCAGCGCCGTCCCCACTTTTCGGCGACAAAAGCGCTGGTGCCGGAACCGCAGGTTGGATCAAGTACCAGGTCACCGGGGTCGGTGGTCATCAGGAGGCAACGTTGGAGAACATCGGCATTGGTTTGAACGACATAGACTGGGTTAGCTGCCCCACCAAACCCCGACCATAGATTTTGGTATCCTCCATAGGGAAAATCGTCGAATCTCACTGCTAATCTAATTGATGAAGGTGTCGGTATTGCTCGAAGCGATTTCTTAACACGCTCCAAACCCTCTGGTGTTGTACCCCACCAACGATTTCCTGAGTCGTAGGTTTTCCCACAATACTCAACCTGGAACTTCGCTCCTGGCCCAGGCTTAGTCATTAGAACAGACATTGCGAGAGTGGCTTGCAGTGGAATACCATGTTTGCCGGTAGCCCCCATCTCCTTCATTGTCTGAAAATAACCTCCAAGCAATGCAACTGTGGTATATCCCTCATCAACTGGCTCACCCTTCTTGAAGTACAGTCTGCGAAACTTGGATTTGCTCACGTCTTTCGCATACCACACAATATAATCAAGCACTGCACCTATACGGTTAGCAGCCTGCAAGCCGCCTGCAGCTTTAGAGAATGAAATTTGCGAAACAAAATTTTCAACCCCAAAAACCTCGTCGCAAATCTCGCGCACATGATGCAAATTCTCATCCGAAATCTGCACAAACACGCTCCCCGACTCGTGCAGCAATTCTTTCGCCAGCAACAACCTGTCACGCAGATAAGTCAGGTAAGAATGAATACCCAATTCCCAGGTATCACGAAAAGCCTTGATCATCTCCGGTTCCTGCGTCAGGTCTTCGTCTTTGCGATCTTTCACGTCGCGTTTGTTGATGAAAGGCTGGAAATTGGAGCCATACTTGATGCCATACGGCGGGTCGAGGTAGATCATCTGCACCTGCCCAGCCATGCCTTCCTTTTGCAACAAAGAATTCATCACCAGCAACGAATCCCCGGCGATCAGCCGATTCGCCCAGTCACGCTCGTGTTTGTAAAAATCAATCGCTTCGCGTAGCGGCAGGTTTTCAAATGGTGCATGGAATAAATCCGGCTGAATCGCTGCGCTGGCTTTTCCTTTGCTGTTTTTGAGCTTTTTCTGTACCGCCGCCAGAATGGTCGCCGGGTCGATGCGTTCATGCACGTGCAATGACACGGTATCCACGGCAAAGCTAGTGCGCTCGGCTTAGCCCGCCCATTCCAGATAAGGCGATTGCATGCGCTTGAGCTGCTCCAGCGCAGCCTGCATCTGGTCTTTATCACCCGACGCCAGTGCGTCATCGATCAGGTTTTCAACGGTCGAGCGGCTGCTATCAAAATTCAGAGCGGGATCGATATGCGGGTCGTACTGCCAGACAGTTTTCCCTTCCTCGCCGTCCGAATAGGTGTCCACCATGCCCACATGCGGATTGTTGGTGCGTTTATCGTCATAGCGGTAGCTGAGAACTTCTGAGGCTTGCCCCTTGTTATTGTTACCCGGCAAACTTTTCCGGGGCGATTCTTTCTTGGGTAGGGTTGCACTCAAGGGTGCTTTTTGTATTTCCAGCGAAAACGCATCGTCGAGCATAGTTTCATTGATTGCATTCTTACCGGGTTCTTTATCTGCTGACTTGTCGTTTGTCGACATAAGGGGTTCATTTTCCTAATGAAGGATTGTCCAATATTGCCATTCTATTGATGATCCGTTGCGGAAAAGCGGGGTGCATTTCATTGCGTTCAATTTATGACACTCGCTTTTTTATTCTCCGCACTTACATTTTCCGCATACACATCCGGCTAACAGGCTGTTGAAAAACGTTTTCGAGGCAGCCGATACAAGGCAAAAACAGGCGAAAAAGCGGAGTTTATGCGTGATAAATGAGCACTTTTAGCCTGTTTTTAACACCGTAGCGGCAACGCAGATAGTTTTTCAACGGCCTGCTAAACCATCACACTACTCCCGCAACAGATTGTTGACTTCGGTAAGATCAAAATGCTCAGGATCAAAATCATCCTCTATCCATTCAAGCATGTTTTCGTGTTCTGGATGCAATGGATCTGAAATCGCTTCCAGAAACATCTCATATCCCCCTATCCCGCCAATATCTTCTGGCGGACAATCTCGACTTCCTTGCAGACACACCGGTAAAACAGTATCCGTTTCAAATGGCAGGATTTTTTCAAGAATGACTTCATGTTCCCAGCTATCACCAAAATCATAGGTATAGATGAGCTTTTCTTTTTCCTGCTTCAATACCTGATCAAGCCGATAATCAGCCTCATCGTGAATATGCGTAGGAAAATCCTCATCCGGTATGCCGTAACGATCACTCCCTTTGGCAAACTCGTGCATATGCGAATCGGTCCACCCCATTACAATTTGTAAAATAATGTGAATATCTTCCAGGCTAACTGTGCTCGCTACCAATAACCTGCGCCATATTGGCGGACTGATATCTTGAAGAGTAACCTTAAGCTGATAGATAGACCGTAAAGATTTTGCTGCCACACGTACTCCCATCAATATTACTCCTAACTAAATTGCTCATTGTATCCGGCATCATGAAAACACCGAAACATATCGTGCTGCATGCCTTCTGATATCAGAGTGCTGTTTCAGATCTTAAACAGCCATCTGATCATGTTGACTTCATTTTGACATATCCGCTTTCTTTGTTACTCTTGTGTAATCCATTCCGTTGCAGCTTCCTGTTCGTGCAATAATTCGAGTATGACTCGAGACTGATCATCTGGGATTTAAGAAATCTTTTATCCGAATTGTTACTTAGCAACTGAGAAACAACAAGTTTTTTATCATTGACTCATTATCTCAGTAAAAAATCTCACATCATGAATACTCCTTGCCCGCTCGATCAAATTCGCATTGTTCTCAGCCACACCAGCCATCCCGGCAATATCGGAGCAGCAGCGCGGGCGATGAAAACCATGGGATTGAGTTCACTGTATCTGATTAATCCCAGGCTTTTCCCGGATAAAGAAGCGGATGCGCGTGCTGTCAGTGCACGCGATATTCTGGAGAAAATAAAGGTTTGCACCGAGCTGGATGAGGCGCTGGAAAACACTGTGCTAGTAGCTGCGATGACGGCGCGAACACGCGGGCTCTCACATGATGTTTTCAATGCGCGGCAAGGTGCGCGGGAATTATTGCACTATGCACGACAACAGCCCGTGGCATTGCTGTTTGGTGCAGAAACTTCCGGCCTGACTACAGCGGAAGTGAATAAGTGCCAGATCATCATTCATATTCCCACCAACCCGGATTTCACTTCGCTAAATCTGGCGAGCGCTGTGCAGGTGATGGCTTACGAGTTGCGCATGGCGCTGATGGAGAATGAGGAACCTCCGGCTACGATTGGGTCACCGGCCAGTTTTAATGATCTTGAATTATTTTATGCCCATCTTGAACAGGCAATGATTGCCAGTGATTTTCTTGACCCCCAAAAACCCAAGCTGCTGATGCAGCGTATCCGCCGCTTATTTGCACGTGCACGATTAGAGAAAGAAGAAGTTCAGATTCTGCGCGGCATTTTGACGGCTTTAGGCAAACGCTGGTAGGTCAAACACCCTTTTGAGCATTTGACCTGTGATTGTAGACTCTAATTTTCCTTGATCAAAGTGCCGACACCTTGATCGGTTAAAATTTCCAGAAGCAGTGCATGTTCCACGCGCCCATCAATAATGTGGCATGATTTGACGCCTTTCTTGACAGCATCCAGCGCGGACCCAATCTTGGGTAACATACCGCCGGAAATGGTGCCGTCCGCAAATAATTCGTCCACTCTTTGCGCAGTCAGGCCGGTCAGCAGGTTGCCGTCTTTATCCAACACACCGGGGATATTGGATAATAAAATCAGTTTTTCCGCTTTGAGAATTTCCGCCAGTTTACCAGCGACCAGATCCGCATTGATATTATAGGATTCACCCTCAGCACCTACGCCAATCGGTGCAATGACCGGGATAAAGTCCTGCGTATCGAGCAAGGCGATCAAGGAGGGATCGATCGACTCGATCTCGCCTACTTGGCCGATATTGATCCACTTTCCCGCTGTCTCGCGATCTGCCATCAGCATCTTCTTAGCGCGGATAAAAGCACCATCCTTGCCCGTCAGACCGACAGCTTTGCCACCGTGACGATTGATTAGGTTAACGATATCTTTGTTGACCGATCCTCCCAGCACCATCTCAACCACACTCATGGTTTCCGCATCGGTTACACGCATGCCCTGGATAAACTCACCTTGTTTGCCAACCCGTTTGAGCATGTCGTCAATCTGCGGACCGCCTCCGTGAACGACCACCGGATTCATGCCGACCAGTTTCAGCAATACGACATCGCGTGCAAATCCTTGTTTGAGATGTTCTTCCACCATGGCATTACCGCCATATTTAATGACGATGGTTTTGCCATGAAAACGCTGGATATAAGGTAGCGCTTCGGCCAAAATTTTAGCTTTATCTTTTGCAGCAGCTTGGGAATTCGACATGGCTCTTTCAATCACTTATCAAATTATTTTTAAAAAATCATGCAATCAAGCATGATAGGCATTAATCTACTTATTTATTTGATTCATTCGCGTCAATCTGTAGAAATTTCTCATCACGTATCAATTCAAACAGACTCAATTCTCGCCATAGCCGCCCTTCTGTATCTTTATATTGCGTAGTAATATCCTTAGGCAATTTCCTTTTGGCCGATTTGACGGATGTAAATTCAGATAAATTTCTGATACCTAGCATACTGTTCACTACGAAGGCGCCATAGACCTTATTGCTGGGTGAAACCAGCAACATTCGTGACTTCAAATTGAAGGGCATTGGATTGCCCCCCAGATAAACACCTAAATCTGTAATTCCATAGAGATTCCCTCGTACATTGGCCAATCCCAAAAACCAAGGCTGCGTAAGCGGAACTCGTGCTAATTTAGGTATTGGTATAACTTCACTGACTTCTATCATCGGTATCAGATAGCGATCTTCCCCCACTGCCACGCCTAGCACCGCAGCTGAGGATCCACTTTTATCCGTACTTTCTATTGGTTCAGTAAATGCATGTTGGTATTCTTCTGTGCTCATGATGTTTGTGCTATTAAATCAAATTTTGTTTTGCCACGCTTAGGCAATTGGTTATTCGTTATCCGGCTATTTTACTGTATTATCAGGCATGAAATTTTGAATTCTGTGGAGTCAATTAAATGAAATATCGCAATCAATGCTGGCTGTCACTTATTTTATTCCTTCCTTTTATAACTGGCTGTGTCCCCATGTTTGCAATTGGTACGGCGGCAGGAACCGGTGCTTATATCTCAGAAGATCGTAGAACCAGTGGCATGTTCATTGAAGACGAGGGAATCGAGTTGAAAAGTACGCGACGTATCCACCAGCAATTTGGCGATAACGTACATATCAATGTCACCAGTTTTAACCGCCTGGTTCTGTTAACGGGAGAAGCCCCCACTGCAACCATAAAGACAGATATTGAAAAGCTGATTATGGGTGTTGATAACGTACGCAGGATCTATAATGAGATTGCTATTGCCGGAAACACTTCGCTGTCCTCCCGTAGCAATGACACACTACTCACATCCAAGGTGAAAGCACGCTTTCTCACCGAACGCAAGTTCCAGATCAATCACGTCAAAATTGTGACGGAAAATGAAGTGGTTTATTTGCTCGGGGTGGTTACGCATCAGGAAGCCAAAAGTGCTGCTCAAATCGCCAGTTCTACTGCAGGTGTGAAGAAGGTTGTAAAAGTATTTGAATATCTCAATTAATTCTTCCAGATTAATTTCCACTCATGTTACCAGCTAATCTGTTAGCTGATTTGCATTGTGCATTTCCGTCTGATCGCTTATATACCGATCCGGTTGATTGCTACACCTACGCCTATGACAATAGCCGTAAAATCTTTCCGCCGGATGCTGTCCTGTTTCCTCTCACAACCGAAGAGGTACAGCACATCATTTTGTTGTGCAACCAATATCAAGTTCCACTCATTCCTCGCGGGCGTGGCACCGGCACAGCCGGCGGTAGTTTGCCAGAACTCGGTGGTATCGCTTTATCGATGGAACGCATGCTTAACATCATTGCGGTAGATCCCGCGAATCGCGTTATCGTGGCTGAGCCCGGTGTTTTAAATCAATCGATACAAGATGCTGCCAAACCATATGGTTTCTTCTGGCCACCGGATCCTTCCAGCGCTATGTTTTCAAGTATCGGTGGAAATATTGCCACCAGTGCAGGTGGGCCTCATGCGGTCAAATATGGCACGACACGTGAGCATGTTCTGGGCTTGAAAGCTGTGACTGGTGCAGGGGATTTCATTACAACCGGTTGCTACACCACTAAAGGTGTTGTCGGCTATGATATTACCCGACTTCTGATCGGCTCGGAAGGTACACTGGCGGTTATTACCGAAGCGACACTTAAACTCACTGCATTACCCATTGCTGTTGCAGGCATTACTGCGCATTTCCGGGATCTATCGAGTTGTACAGCAGCTATCGTAAAAATTATGGCGCTGCCGCAACTGCCAAGCGCTCTTGAGTTTCTGGATTCCGGCTCATTAAACTTGATTCGCGGACGCTATCCTGACATGCTGCCAATGGACACAAGCGCCATGTTGATGATTGAAGTGGATGGTTCCGGTAACGACATCTCTGCTGCGCTATCTGCGATTCTTGAAGCGTGCCAAGCTAATGGACTTATTCATGCTGCTCAAGTAGACGATACCTCAGCGCTATGGAAAGCGCGCAAGGCTTTATCGCCTTTATTGCGCGAAATTGCACCAAAGAAGATTAATGAAGATGTTGTGGTACCTGTGGATACACTGCCCCAATTTTTACACGGAATAACACGACTGAGCGCACACTATCAACTGCACAATGTTAATTTTGGCCACGCTGGCAATGGTAACATTCATGTAAATCTGTTGATAAATCCTGAAGATACCAAAGAAGTCGCGCGAGCCGAACGCTGCTTGGATGAAATATTCGATTTAGTTATCAAACTTCGCGGCACATTATCCGGAGAACACGGTATTGGTAGCGAGAAACGCGCTTTTGTGACTAAAGAGATTGATCTTGTAACGCTGAATTTAATGAGAAATATCAAACAACTGTTTGATCCCAACAATATCCTAAATCCTGGAAAGCTATTTCCTGCCGCTGAATAAGTTTAAGATCTTTATTAAATTTTGCGCTTACAGTATTTGAC
>Ga0136611_10000158_pt1 | contig 39726 bp, 35 predicted proteins | sample AntDrymUQ2232306_2_FD_106645 | JGI IMG/M metagenome (GOLD analysis project Ga0136611, IMG submission 106645) | Polar desert sand microbial communities from Dry Valleys, Antarctica - metaG UQ223 (23.06) | ecosystem: Environmental > Terrestrial > Soil > Desert | place: Antarctica: Dry Valley... | reverse complement strand
TAATTCGCCATCACTAAATCTTGCCATTTTGCGGTCAGGAATTTTCTCAATTTTTTTTCCAGAGAGAAACAGGAAACAAATCTAATTTACCGAAAGCCTTTTTGAAATTAAAACAGCATACCAATCGAAACAAAAACTCCGCATTTCCTTCGCGCTGTTGCGGTTAGAATTTCTCACAAAATCAATCGCTTATCGCCCGCGCGTCGGGTGATTTTCTCGCGGTCAAAAAACTCCAAAAGCGGAATCGCGTATTTGCGCGAGATTCCGGCGATGTCTTTGAATTTCGCAACATCAATCAAACGGTCGGCGGTCTTGGAAGCGAACTCACGCATTTTAACCGTCAAACTTTCGATTTCAGAATTGGCGAAATAGAATTCGTCGGAGATTTTAACCAGCTCGCCTGAATTTATAAGAAGCTGAAAAATTTTGCGGGCGTGGGTTTTATCCGATTTCGTGCCGCCGACCGAATCGTTCAAAGCGTCTTCGAGTTTCGGAACTTCGAGTTTGGCGTTTTTATAAATTTTACGCAGTTTTTCGCGCAGCAGTTCTTCTTCGGCGGAAAGTTCGAGATTGTGCGCGGCGAGCCTGAGGTAATCTTTTTCCGCGACGATTTTGTTTTCTTTTTCAAGATGGACGAGCGTTATTTTGAAAATCTCCGGCGCGAGCTGCGCGAAAATTTTCTCGCGCAAAGTTTCGCGCAGAATGCCTTTGGCGAGCGGTTCGCGCCGATGGTGATTTTCGATTTCCGACAGAGTTTTTGTTTTCAAATTTTCAAACGGCGTTCGGGCAATGTAAAAACTTTCGGCTTCGACGATTGATTTTTTCTCGACGTTTTCGACAATCATTTTTCTCAAAAGTTCATCGCGCCAACCGGTTCGCGCCTGCAAATCTTTACGCGTCGCGCCGCGTTCTTCCGAGGTTTCGAGAAAGAGTTTTAATTGTTTCGCCCGGTCATTTTGCTTTTCGGCTTCGACGTGATTCTTCAGCCGCTTTCTGATGTTCTCGACATCTTTGCGCCGGTGTTTGTTCACCGAATTGTCCAAAACTCGCCCGCCCGCAATCGTCATCTGCGGCGAATAAGAGCGAATGATAAATCTTTCATTCGGGATCGTGACGACAAAAGTTTCGAGCCGCAGTTGAACGAAATCCTTTTCGCCCGGCGCGATTTCATTCGCTTCATTCAAGACTTGCACACGCGCCAGCGCTTCGATTGTCCCGATGTGAACGCGCACGCGCTGACGCGACTTCAAACCTTTTTTCGCATCTTTCAGAACTTCGATTTCCGCGTCGAAAATCTGCGCCGGGCGCAAAGCGTCTTTCGCGCACAAAACCATTCCGCGTGTCATTTCCGTGTGTTCGATACCGCCGAGATTAACCGCCGCGCGCTGTCCAGCGCGGACGGTTTTCGCCGATTTCCCGTGCGTTTGCAAACCGCGTACGCGAACCCTTCGTCCGAGCGGTAAAACGTCTAATTCGTCTGCTTCATTGATTTCACCCGAAACTAATGTTCCCGTCACAACCGCGCCGAAACCTTTAACGGAAAACGCGCGGTCAATCGGGAGAAAGCTGACGATTTCGTTTTTTCGAGCGGGAATTTCGAGCGCGAGGTCCCGCAAAATATCTTTTAATTCCGCAATGCCCGATCCGGTTCTTGCGCTCGCCGCAATTACGGGCGCGTTCTCCAGAAAAGAATTTTCTACCAGTTCAGCTACTTCGAGTCGGACAAGTTCGAGCAGTTCTTCATCAACCAAATCAATTTTCGTCAGCACAATCAAACCGCTTTTTATTTCGAGCAGACGGCAGATTTCGTAATGCTCGCGCGTCTGCGGCATCACGCCCGCGTCCGCCGCCACGACCAGCGCGACGAGATCAATGCCGCTGGCTCCGGCGAGCATATTTTTGACGAACCGTTCATGTCCGGGAACGTCAACGAAACCGATGCGCACCGCGCCCAGGTCGAGTTCGGCGAAACCGATGTCAATCGTGATGCCGCGCTTTTTTTCTTCGGGCAGACGGTCGGCATCAACGCCGGTTAATGCTTTGACGAGCGCGGTTTTTCCGTGATCAATGTGTCCGGCGGTGCCGATGATTAAGTCCATAAAAAAGAAAATCCAAGTTTAACATTTCTCACTGTTAAACTTGGAAATAAATTGAAAATTTACTATTGATTACTCGACAACTTCAATTTCGACAAATTGCGTAGTGAACGCATTTTTTTCCTTTTTCCGCGTTTCGGATTATAAATCACGTAATCGTAGCGCAAAATCGTTCCGCGCTTAAACTCGCGCAAAGTTGTGTTTAGCAAAACGGTTCGGTCGCGGTTGTTGCGGCTTTCGCCGAGTCTGATTTTCTGCAATTCTTCGAGCGTGAAATTATCCAGAACTAAATTCGAGATTGACATCTTTTTTTAAAGTTCGGCAATTTGTCGAATTGCGAAGCCGCGCCGACTTTATCCGAATTCGTATCGCGCAAAGCGATGCGGAATTGATACGCGCCTGAATTTTAATCGGCACGGGAAGCATATAAACAAAACCATTCGCCACCGTTCGTTGATAAACCTGCTCGTTGACTTGAATAGTGTGATTTTTGGAAATCCGGTTGACCGGAACGCCATTGTCGCCAAAAGTCATCGCTACAATACCAAAGTTCGCCTTGCGGTTGCCGTCCGCTTCGGCGAACCGTAAATCCTTCGCGTCCATATAAACCAGAGCTTGAATCAAATCGCCGTCTTTCGCGTCGTTATAATAAATCGGACACAACCTTACTATCTTTGAAGCTCCTGATAGTTTGCAATTTGTCAGGCTCGCTAATCGCAATTTAAACGATTATCTTAAATCAGACTAATTTCCAATTACAAAATCAATCCACTGCGAAGTCGTTTCGTTCGTCAGTAAATCCTTAATGATAATTTGCAACGCGTAATCGCCCGTTTTGATGTTCGCGTTGAGCCGTATGTAACCGTAATCGTTGATGCGCGTCGCATCAACCGGCTTTTCGAGTTCCGGCGTTTGCGGTTTGTTGTCGGAAACCATTTTTCCATCGTGGTATAAATTAACCTGAACGGTCAGTTTCGGTTGATTTGTTGTTTTGTCGGCTTGCGCGTTGTAGAGCGTGTAGGCGTAAGCCAAAATCGTGTTCGGGCGAAAGCGGCGAATCGCCGGAACTGCCGCCGAATCGGTCAAAGAAAGCGCGTTTTCCGGTTTGACGGCAGACGGCGAAATGAATTTGCCGTTTGCGTCAACCTGGCTGACGGTTAAACCGGACAGAAAAATCTTGCTTTTTTTCAGGTCGGGAACTTGAATGCTTTGACTCGCCGAGCCGAGCATTTTGCTGCCCGCGTCGCGCACCGCCAGCCGAAAATTATAATTTCCGGCTTTTTTAACCGGCACGTCGGTCGTATAAATCAATCCGTTTTGTTTGATAAGCGGCATCGCCGCCGCTTCGATTTTGAAAGTGTGCGTCCGGTTAAATTCGTCAACGACTTCGTTTTTTTCATTTAACGTCACGGCGACGACATCGAAAACGGCTTTTTTGAATCCGTTCGCGTCGTCAACAAAAGTAATTTCTCCGCCGTCCAAATGAACGAGCGAGCGCACGACGTTTCCCTGCGCCGAATCGTTAGCGAAAAATGCGGTTAATTGTACGTTCAATCCGGCTCGCGGCAGCGGCGCGACAATCGCTTCGTAAAGTTCGCTGTCGCCGGAGCGTTTTTTCGGAGCGGTTTCGTCGTCAGTTCTGCCCAAAAATCCGGCGCGCGAGCTTATTTTCAAATCGGGACGTTTTAATTTGATTTCGATTTTATTGAAATCTTTGTCTTTGAAAGTTTCGTTGTCCGGCTCGTAGCCGAGCAGGTAATAACCTTTTTCCAAACTCAAGGCGCGGCGAATCGGCACATCGAGAAAATTCTGGTCTTTGTAAAAATTGCCGCCCGTTTCGTTTGCCAAATAAAATAAACCGTCGCGCGTGTTGTTGAGTTCGACTGTTCGCCGTTCGGCGATCTTCTCTGTGGCGTTCGCGTCTTCGCGCACGTAAACTTCATCGTTCGCGTTTATCGTTGATGGGTTGACCACGCCGCGCACGTCAATAGTATTGATAACGACTGAAGCGCGATTAGCCGAATCAGTCAAATCACGCAAAGCGTCGAACGCCTGCCGATTTCTGCCGGTGCGAGTTCTCAAAGGCAAACCGTCCGAGAGCAAAAATACGACTTTGCGCCCGCCGATTTTTCCGAGACCGCGCACGACGTAACGAATCACGCCGACTGTGCCGACCGCTTGATTATCGCGAATCGAGTCTTCATTTTGCTCGCGGGTCTTGCGGTTTTCCTCGGTTTCAAACGAGCCTTGACCGGAAGTTTTGCCCGTCGAATCAATTCGCGCCGCCTCGAAAAAATCGCCGCCGTATCCGCCGCAGCTTCCCGGCGGCGGATACCAGCGAATTTGCCGCGCGACGCGCATCAGTTGAGTTTTATCAGAAGTATATTGCTGTAAAAGGCTGCTCCCGTCGCGCGTCCGGTAAATCGAAACCAAATCGTTCGGCAGCATTTGTTCGGAGACGAATTTGCTCAACGCTTCACGCGCCGCCGTCATTCCGATTTGCGAAGCTGTGCAATTGCCATCGTCAACGATAAATGTGACGATACGTCCGCCGCTCTCCGGGCGAACCCGCGCGGGCGCGGGCAAAATGACGTTTTTGCCGTTTTTAATTGTCATTACCGGCGAAGACGGCGCGGGCGATTCGGTATTGATATAGGAAAAATTCGTAATTTTCTGCGGCTTGCCGTCCTGCAAAATCTCAAAGTCGGCGATATTTAAATTTCTGACCTGATTGCCGCTTTTATCGGTTACAACCGCGTCGAACTGGACGAGTTTCGTCGTGATTTTTACCACGTCCTCATCGGTCGGCGGCGTTGGCGAAGTATTTTGCGCGTAAAGCCCGACTGTTGAGAAAAGGCAAAAACCAATGCAAACAGTAAAAGTAGTGAAAGAAAACTTTTTCATTTTTTATTCCTGTATTTTATGATTTGTCAGATTCGCTTATTCCAAAATACTTTAACCAATCGGAAATATCATCGTTTTTTACGCCCTGTTGTTTGATAGATTCCATCCGGCTGTTTTCCGCATCTTCAATTTTTGCGCGAAATTCAGGCGAGCGGACGATTTTCGCGCCGCAGTTGCGGCAAAAATTAGCGAGCGCGTTGTCCGATGTCACGACGATCAAAGTGCGTCTTTCTTTGGAAGATTCGACAAATTTTTTGATGCGCTGGTCGGCGTTTGCGTAACCCTTCGAGTAAAAAACATTAATACCTTTAAACCGCGCGCCGTCTGGAAATGCTTGTTCTTCCGCGCCGTCGAAAACAACCGAAATCTTTACCCGCTTGAGTTGAGCGAATTGCGAAACTTTTTCAAGCAAATCCTTCCGCGTGTTCGCTTGAACGTGCGGCATTAAATTGTTTCCGTCAATTAAATATGGCATCTGAATTTCGGTTAAATGCTTGATTTCTCGCCGTTTGCGTATTGCTCCAGTTTGCGGTAAAGCGTTTTTCGCCCAATATTTAAAAGACGCGATGCGCGAGATTTGTCGCCCGAAGTGTAATCGAGCGCGAGTTCGATAGCTTGTTTTTCAATTTCGTCAATCGTTGCCGGAAATTCGATTTCGAGATTTATCGAACGGTTTTCACCGGCGGCGCGGGCGCGTTCGTGACGCGCCAAGGCATTTATTTCAAACGCCCGTTTGCTAATTGCTTCGGGCAAATCGTCGAGTTCGATTTGTCTGCCCGACGCGATAATCACGGCGCGTTCAATCGCGTTTTCAAGTTCGCGCACATTGCCGTTCCAATCGTAATTGACCAAAGCGCGTAAGGCTTCTTTGGCAATGCCGGAAACGAAGCGTCCGGTTTTTTGTTTGTAAGTTTCGAGAAAATGAAAAACCAAAATATGAATGTCTTCGGGTCGTTCGCGCAGCGGCGGCACTGTAATCGGAAAAACCGACAGGCGGTAAAACAAATCTTTGCGGAATTTCCCCTCCTCAATCGCCTGCTCCAAATTCACGTTCGAGGCGGCGATCACCCGCGCGTCGGTTTTCAAGACTTCCTTACCGCCGACGCGCGTAAATTCGCCGTCCTGCAAAACTCGCAATAATTTCACCTGTGCCGCCAAACTCATTTCGCCGATTTCATCGAGAAATAGAGTGCCGCCATCCGCTTCTTCAAAACGCCCCTGTCGCTGTGTTCGCGCGTCCGTGAACGCGCCTTTCTCGTGTCCGAAAAGCTCCGATTCGAGCAGCGTTTCGGGAATCGCGCCGCAGTTTAATTTAATATACGGTTTATCTTCGCGCCCGGAATTATAGTGAATCAAATTCGCCAACAGTTCTTTTCCCGTTCCCGATTCGCCTTGAATCAAAACGGTCGTCGTTGTGTCGGCGACGTTCAGGGCGAGTTCGACGGCGCGGCGAATCGGCGCGGCTTGTCCAATAATTTCGCTCGTGTGGCGTTCATACAATTCGCTTTTCAGGCGCATTACTTCCGCGCTCAATTGGTCGCGTTCGAGTGCCGTTCCGATTTGGTCGGAAATTCCTTCGACGAGCGCGACTTCGTGCGTCTCAAAACCGCTTTCGCGTTCTGCGCTCCACACGAAACCCAAAAGCCCGAATGCCTGCCCGCCGACGCGCACCGGAGAGACGAGCGCGGCTTTGCCGCCGAGTTGTGAATTGAAAATCAGACGGATGGCGAACGGCAATTGCTTATCAATCAACTGTAAAGTTTTTCCTTCTTTGAGAATGTCGCCGAGCGCGGGAAACGGTTCGATGTCGAGCGATTGATTGTGCTGCTGAATCATTTCCAAAACCGTGTTCGGCTCAACATCAGGCGCGGACTTGAACGCGACGAGCGAGATGCGTTTTCCCGTTTGGTCGAGAACGCCGAGCGCGCTGTAATCGGCGCCGACGAGTTCGACGGCGCGTTCCAAAACCTTCGCCGAAACCTCGCCGAAATCCGAATGCGAATTCAAAATGTTGGCGATTTCCAACAGCGCGTTCGTGCTTTTCGATTCCTGTTCCTGCGCGACATACAAACTCGTGTATTGATAACCGATGGCAAGCTGGCGACCGATTGATTCGAGAAACGAAACTTCCTCGTCGAGCCATTCGCGCGGCTCTTTCGTGTCGTGCAATCCAAGAAGTCCCAAAACTTTGCCGCTCAAAATTATCGGCACAACCAGCAAGGAACGAGTCTCCAACGCTTTGGTAAAAAATTTGACGGTCGCGTCTTTCGCCTTCGAGGTATCGTTGATGCGAATCGGCTGCGTCAAATCAAACTTTTCCGCGAGTTTCCGCACATCGAAAGGAATTACTGTTCCTTCGCTCGGCGGCACGCTTTCGTCTTTGCGCCATTCGTGGCTGATGCGAAGTTCGCTGCCCGAAGTCAGTTGCAAAAGATCGCAGCGGTCAGCCGCCATCATTCGCCCGATTTCCGAGACGACGACGTTTAAAAATCGTTCGAGGTCAATGTTCGTCGGCAAATCTCTGGCAAGGCGGTCAATAATCGCCTCACGCGCCTCGTGCATTTTGATTTTGCGTTCGAGCGGGAAAACAGGCGGGGTTTCGATTTCGATTTTCATATGAATCAGTGAAAGCTTGAGAACACTGATTTTAGAGTCTTGATTTTTTTATTTGATGTCAAGTTGATACAGAAAAACTTTTAAGTGTGTTTTTAAGAGTCAACGCCTAACAGCGCGAACAAATTATCAGCACTATCGGGCGCAACTACTGATTAGGTTTTTTTGGAGGCGGCGGAGGTGGAAGCGGCGTATCAGCCGGTTTGGAATTCGTCTCCGGTTTCTGACTTTCCCGTCGTTTCAAAGGTTCCTGCTGTATCTGTTGCGGCGGTTTGGGTTTGTTGCCGAAATCCACGCGCCTGCGTCCGGCTTCGGCTTTTTCCAGAAGGCTCTCGGCTTGTAGATTACTGTTATCAATGCTGATCGCTTTTTTGAGTGCCGACACAGCTTCTTGATACTGCGCGAGTTTAATTAAAATCATACCGAGTTCGGTTTGATATTCGCCCTCGTCAGGTTTGAGTTTGACGGCTTGCTGCAAAGATTTTAACGCTTCCGGGTCTTGGTTTAATTTGTTGTAGGAGCGTCCGAGATTGTAATGCGCCGCATCGTCTTTCGGATTTTTCGCCAGAATCTTTTTATACGCCTTGACCGCGTTTTCAAACGACTTCTGCGACGCGGATAACTGGACAACTTCTTTTTTGGCTTTTTTAACGGGTGTCGGAGTCGGTTCGGTAACCGGCGGCGGATTATTTTCTTCGACCTTTTCGAGCAGAGCGTAAGCGATGCCGAGATTAAAATGCGCGTCGGCTAAATCGGGATTTAAGTTTATCGCTTGCCGCAGCGCTTCAACCGCTTTTTCAGCTTCCAGTTCGTCAAGCAAAGTTTTGCCGACGCTCAAAGCCTCGTCTGCATTCGTAAAAGTCGGCAAAGGCGTTTCTTCCGCGACGGCGTTAACGTTTGCTTGATTGGTTTCCGCTGCTGGCGAAGGGAAATTGGCGTTATCTTGATTGGAATTATTCGCCGTCGTGTCGCTCGTGCAGCTAAATTGCAGGCAAAAAAGCGTCGTTAGAAATAAATTGATGAAAACTTTTTTCATACTACTTTTATCAGAAATCTCTACGAAGCGATTTGGGATTTCGTCCGATCAACGATCAATCGCAAATTGTCTTATCCGGGCGGAAAAACGAATGGGCGACCGCCGAGAAGATGAACGTGCAGATGAAAAACGGTTTGCCCGCCGTCGCCGTTCGTATTGATGACGATGCGGTAGCCGTTTTCGGCAAATCCTTGTTCGCGGGCGATCTCCGCCGCAATCAAAAGCAGATAGCCGAGCATTTCCTGATCTTTGTTTCGCGCTTTATCGAGCGATGCGATTGGTTCGCGCGGAACGATTAAAATGTGTATCGGGGCTTGCGGGTTAATATCGTTAAACGCTACGCAAAGATCGTCTTCATAAACGAATTCCGTCGGAATTTCGCCCGCGATAATTTTAGAAAATACATTGTTGTCTTGACTCATAATTTATAAATTTTCAACCGAAAGTATAACACAGTCCGATTTTCTCATCTGAAATTTAACCTGTCCAGACCGATGTGTTTTTTCTTTTCAAACCGGATAAATTTCTGTATCATTCACTCCAAATGTCGCCAATTGCTATCACGCTAATTTTGCTTCTCGTTGCTGTCGCTTTATTTGCGACGGAGAAACTTCCCGTTGATGTCGTCGGAATTTTATTGGTTATCGCGCTGATAATGACGAATGTTTTGACGGTGCAGGAAGGATTGTCGGGTTTCGGCGATAACGTCATCATCACTATCGGCGGGCTTTTCGTCTTAACCGGCGGACTGGTCAAAACCGGAATCGTTGATTTAATCGGGCGCCGGCTTTACCGCATCGCCGGAAACAATGAATTTTTTCTGACAGCTTTGATAATGTTCGTCGCGGCGGCTTGCGCTTCGGTATTAAAGAACACGACGACGACGGCGATGTTCGTTCCGGTCGTTCTGGGTCTGGCGCATCGTGCGAAAGTTTCGCCGTCGAAACTGCTGATGCCGCTCGCGTTCGGCGCGATTTTGGGCGGAAGCTGTACGCTCATCGGAACTTCGACGAATCTCGCGGTCAGCGGCGCGATGCAGCGTTACGGAATGGACCCATATTCGATGTTTGAACTAACGCCGGTCGGCGTGATTACGGTTGCCGTCGGGTTAGGGTATATGCTGCTCGTCGGCATCCGTTTACTGCCGAATCGCGGCGGCGAAGAATCGCTGACCGAGCAATACCATATCCGCGAATATATCTCGGAAGTTTTCGTCTCGCCCGGCTCGCATCTGATCGGCAAAACGCTGGGCGAAGCGAACATCAATCTTGAATTCGATTTAAATGTGATCGGCATTATTCGCGGCAAGGAGCAGCGGGTCGCTCCGAGTCCGAAGCAGCGCATCGAACTCGGCGATTTGCTGATTGTGCAAGGCAAAATCGCCGATATTTTGAATATCAAATCCGAAGCCGGACTGGAAATAAAAGCCGACTTCAAATTAAACGACCAGGATTTGGAAAGCAGCGACATCGAACTTCTCGAAGTGATGGTGATGCGCGATTCGAGTCTCGTCGGGCAGACTCTAAAAGCCGCGAATTTTCGGCAAAATTATAATCTCACGGTTCTGGCAATCAATCGTCACGGCGAAACCTTTCTCGAAAAAATCAGCACCGTCCGTTTAAGATTCGGCGACGTTTTGCTCGTGCAGGGCAATCGCCGTTTGATCGAACCGTTCGTCGTCGAAGGCGAGATGCTTTTATTGGAAGATGTTTCGGCGGACAGTATGCGAACGGCGAAACGCCATTGGGCGATTGCCGCGTTCGGACTTTTTCTGGCGCTCTCGCTCTCAAAACTCATCACGGGCTACGAAATTCCGCTCGCGGTCGCTGTTTTGCTCGGCGTTTTGCTGCTGCTGGCGACGCAAACCGTGCGGCACACCGAGCTTTATTCGCTGATTGATTTTCGCCTGCTGGTTTTGATTGCCTGTATGATGAGCTTCGGAATAGCGATGGAAAAAACCGGCACCGATACGTTTCTGGCGAATTTGATTGTCGAGTATTTTCAATCTTACGGCGCGACCGCCGTGCTTGCCGGATTTTTCGTCTTAACCGTTGCGCTGACCCAGCCGATGTCGAATCAAGCCGCCGCGCTCGTCGTTTTGCCCGTCGCCGTCCAAACCGCCGTCGCTCTCGGATTGAATCCGCGCACTTTCGCCGTCGCCGTCACTTACGCCGCATCGTTTTCCTTTATCACGCCGCTCGAACCAGCTTGCGTTTTGGTTTACACGCCCGGACGTTATCGCTTTATGGATTTCGTCAAAGTCGGCACGATTCTAACCGTCATCGTTTTTATCGTGGCGATGATTTTAGTGCCGATCTTTTGGCGACTGTAAAAGTAAGAGTTGAGAAACAAGAAGTGAGAAGTGAAAGCGTATAACTTTTGTTTTCACTTCTCACTTCTCATTTAGAAGACGTTCGCGGAAATTTCAATTTTGTTCGACGCTTTTTTATCGGCGACGACATTTAGCGGCACATTCCAGCCGAGTGATTTTATCAAGCAAACGCCCGTGTTATCTTCGCGGCAGTAATAAATCGTCAGCCTCGCCTTTAAGTTCGCCGCGCCTTTACTCTTTGCGGCGAACGGCACGACGACCGGCAGCGTTTTGAATTTTTGCGCGGGATTGGCGATCTTTACATTTTCTCCGTTCTCGACCGAAATCTCGTAGCGTTGCGGCGCATTCGGATTCAGGTGAAAACCTTCCGGCAGTTTAATATTGAAAATTAATGAATTGATTGCATTTGCCGCTACCGTTTGCGCTTCGAGTTTTATTTCATTCGAATTTGGCGCGGTAACGATTTCGCTCTCCAATTCAACGGGCGGTTTTAAACCTTCTATTTTGAGCGTCGAAACCGATTTAGTTTTCAAATCAACCACACGGATCGCGTGATTATTCGTGTCGGCGACGAAGAGTTTGCCGTCGGCGATTGATAAACCGGCTGGCTCGTAGAAAGTCGCGCGTTCGCCGTCGGTTTGACCGGACTTTCCCGTGCCGAGAAATGTTTCGACGATTCTTTTTTCCGTGTCAAGAATCTTGATTTTGTGATTGTAGGTATCGGCAATTAAAACTTTGCCGCCGTAGAGCGCAACGCCGAGCGGATGCTGCAAAAGCACGTCGTCGCCTTCACCGTCTTTGTCGCCGAATTGAAATAAATCGCCGCCGACCAGCGTTTCGACTTCCTCGGTTTGAAAATCAATCTCGCGGATAATATTCGCCTCGCTGTCGGCAACCCAAAGTTTTTTTCCATCCGACACGATGCCCGACGGCTGCGAAAACGCTGCTTCTTTAATATTGCCGTCGAGCCGCGCTTCGGCTCTGGTTCCCGCATACGGGTCGAGCAAATTTTTCTCCAAATCCATCCGCCAAATCTGATGCGAGCCAGCCATCGCAATATAAAGTTTTCTGCCGACCAAAGACAAATCCCAGGGCGAACGTAGCGCGGTCGTCGCGCCGATTCCGCCGTTTCCATTAAACTCTTCTAATTTTCCCGTGCCGCCGATTGTTTCTACTTTCTTCGCTTTCAAATCCACGCGCCGCAGCAGATGATTTTCCGTATCGGCGACGTAAAGATTTTCGCCGTCGAGAGCCATTCCCTGCGGATGATTAAAACCGGCTTTCGCATAATCGCCGTCGGTTATCGCCGCTTTACCGCTGCCGATAGTTTCAAGAAGTTTTCCCGAAAAGTCCGTTACGACAATTCGATTATGATTTGAATCGGAGATAAAAATCCTTTTCGATTTTTCGTCAGCCAGAACTTTGCCCGGAAATGCAAGCGGCAAGTCACCAACTTTCGCTCGCTCCAAAGCAAACTTTAGAGGCTGTTCGTTCAACGCTCCTTTTTTGCTAAAATCGGCAATCGTTTCGGAAATTGTTTTGTCAAGTTCTACAAAATGTCCCTCGCCGAAAACGGTTTTTATCACATAGCCGCTCGGGTCAATCACGACCAAACCAGGCCACGCTTTGATGGCGTAAGCCTCCCAAATCTTAAAGTCCGCGTCGTTAACAATCGGGTGTTCGATGCCGTAGCGCAGAACGATCTGGCGAATGTTGTCGGTGTCTTTTTCGTTATCGAATTTCGCGGAATGAACGCCGATGACGACTAAATTATTGGGATATTTCGCTTCGAGCTTTTTCAAATCGGGAATAATGTGGATGCAGTTGATACAGCCGTAAGTCCAGAAATCTAGCAGAACGACTTTGCCTTTCAGACCGGCAATCGAAAGCGGTTTGTCGGTGTTGAGCCAGCCTTTGTCGCCTGTCAGTTCAGGTGCGCGAACCTTTGGTTGTTTTTCCGAATTGCTCATTTGTCCGAACGAATTTCCGCTGTAAATCGCGGCTATAAATAAAAAAATCAGAACATTAAAAATTTGTCGCATTATATTTCCTCAGTAATTGAATTCGCCTGAATTGAAGATGCGGTTTCAGACTGATTATATTCCCAAAGAAAAACGAGCGACGATTTTCGCGCCGCTCGCTCTCAAAAATCAAACATTCTATCGTGTTTTACCAGTTAATGTTTCCTTCTTTGGTCGTGTCAATCTGCGCGAGTTCCACGCCTTCGTCAAAAAAGAAAATCTTCATCTGGTCAAACAGAAAATCGTGCGAATCGGGATTGGAAACGTCCAAGCCGAAATGGTTAATTAGTTGCTTTTGTTTGTCCAGCCATTCCTTCCAACAATCGCCGCAAATTTCCTGACTGACTTTTTGACCGAGTTCGGTCGGAACCGGCGCGTAACCGAGCGGCGCATTATTGCGCCCGCATCTGGTGCATTTGAATTTATCACTTGAAAATAAAGCCATTTTTATAAAACTCCTTACTTTGTTTCTTTCCGTTTAGAATAACACAGCCGTGAGCGACATTCTAAACGGCGTCTGCCTGCTGGATTGCCTTCAAAATATCGTCGTCTTTCGGACGGAAAAGGCTGAGCGATTCGGTCTTGTGATAGCGCACCACGCCGTTTTTATCAATCACGACGACCGACCGCGCCGAACGTCCCGGCAGCCAGGATTTGACCGCGTATTTTTCTACAACTTCGCCCGTTTCATCCGCGAGAAGCGTTAACGGCAAATTGTGTTTTTCGGCGAAACCTTTGTGCGAAGCGGCGGAATCGGTCGAGATGCCGACGACTGTCGCACCCGTCGCCTGATAAACAGCCCAATTATCTCTGACCGAACAAAGCTGTTTCGTGCAAACCGGCGTGTCATCGCCCGGATAAAAAAGCAGCACGACCGTTTTTCCTTTTTGATCGGACAATTTCCAATCGTTTCCGTCACCGGCTTTCAACGTAAAATCAGGCGCGTTTTCTCCAATTTTCATAATTTTATTGAAAATCTCGTATATCTTTAAACGGCTTTTCAGAGTCCGTAAAATCGGGGCGATAATAATGCGAAGCCGATTCGTATTCCTGCATAAAACCTGTTTCAATTTCCAAATCTTCCAGAATCGAAACGGCTTCGTACCATTCTCTTTCCGAGATACGGCGCGAAAGTAAAATATATTTTTCGTCGGTAGCGGCGCGATTCGTCGCATAGTATTGAGCCATTAAAGAAATTGCTGTTCGCGGCGATAATTCATTTTTTATCCAGCGCAAATTTTCTTCGATGCCCGCGATATCATTCGGCAAAACGAGCAGACGAATCAGCAAACCTTTACGCAGCAAATTGTTTTCGTCGAAAACGAGTTTGTCGCCTGTCTGCCGGAACATTTCCTTTATCGCCGCACGCGCGTAATCTTTGTAGCCGCGCACTTTTGAAAATGTAAAACCCGCGTCGTTTTCCGCGTATTTCAAATCGGGCAGATAAACGTCAACGATGCCGTCGAGCAATTTTAATACTTCGACCGAATCGTAAGCGTTCGTGTTGTAAACAATCGGCAGGCGCAAACCTTTTTCGGCAGCAAGTAAAATTCCGCGAGCCATCTGCGGAGCGAAATGCGTCGGCGAAACGAAAGCGATATTGTGACAGCCGCGCTCCTGCAATTCCAACATCATTTCCGCCAATCGTTCGTGCGTCACTTCGTTTTTCTTCTGAGTTTTCCAGGTCTGCGAGATCTGATAATTCTGACAATAAACGCAGCGCAGATTGCAGTTGCCGAAAAATATATTGCCCGCGCCTTTGCTGCCCGACAAAACAGGTTCTTCACCGAAATGAGCCGTGTAACTGGAAACAATCGGAAGCCGTCCCGAATAACACGCGGCGATTTCATCCTGAAGGCGATTGTTGCTGCAATCCTTCGGGCAAACCGTGCAGGCTTCAAGCAGTTTTTCGAGTTTTATAACTCGCCGTTCAAGCTCGCCCGCGCGGTAAAGCTGTAAAAATTTCGGCTCGTAAGTTTCAGTCATTCGCCTCCGTCCGTGCGTTCGAGTTCGCCGTCAATCATCGTGTAGCGGCTGGTAATCTCGCGCGGCGCAATCGTTTTCGCCAGACTCCATGTAAAATCCATTTCGGCTTTAATCGTCGCCATCGCCATTCGGGTTTCGCGCAGCATCAGAACGCTGCCGTAAAATAAAAACATAATGCCGATCACGCCGACCGGAATCGGCAGCCAGCGGTAAACGCCGAAAATTCCGGCGACGGCAATCGTCAAACTTGTCAGAATAAATAATCCCAAGCCGTAATAAAACGCGCTCATCGCCCGCTGCAAAATCCGCGAACGGCTCGTCACTTTGTCGAGCAAATGAACAATAACTTCCAGACGCTTGTTGTAAAGCGGAATGCCGTCTTTGTCCTCCGTCATTATCAGTTCGCTCAAACGCTTTTCGAGTTCGCGCACGCGGTCAACCACGCGCCCCAGACGGGTCGAAGTCGAAAGCACGAGCGAGCCGGTCGCGGAAATCAGCAGCGCGGGCGTAATCATCGCCGTCAAAAATTCGATGGTCGAATTCAGCGCGTTCGGATTGACGTTGATTAAATCAGAAGCCATCACATTTATTTTAGCGTGAAAGGCTCAAGGACGCGAAAACTGAAAAGTAAAAAGGTGAAAATGAACAACGCGCTGCAAAATTTTCGCTTTAGTCATTCCGCTCGAAATTATGCGCGTCCTTGCGCCTTTGCATTTTTGCGTTAAAAATAAATGTATGACTGTCGAAAAGCAAGGAACTGTCAAAGTTCTGAAACACGAAAGCGAAATTTTGAAAAATAATCCGCTCGGCGACAAACACGTCAGAGATTTGTATGTTTATCTGCCGCCCGATTACGACTCGGAGACGAATGTAAATTACCCGACCGTCTACTGCCTGACCGGTTTTACCGGACGCGGAAAAATGTTTCTCAACGATAACGCTTTCGCGCCAAATCTGGCAGAGCGGCTGGATAAATTAATCTCCGACGGAACAATCCGACCGATGATTGCCGTGCTGCCCGATTGTTTTACTTATTACGGCGGCTCGCAATACATTAATTCGAGCGCGACGGGAAATTACGAAGATTATTTGACTCGGGAAATCGTTTCGTTCGTTGATGAAAACTTCCGCACAATAAAAGATAAAAATTCCCGCGCCGTAATGGGCAAATCGTCCGGCGGTTACGGCGCGTTGATTATGGCGATGCGCCACGCTGATAAGTTCGGTTTGGTTTGCTCGACGAGCGGCGATGCCTATTTTGAGTTTTGTTACTTTCCCGGCATTGCCGAAGGTTTCCGCGCTATCAAAGGCGACGCGAAAAGTTTTATGGAAAAAATTTGGCGAGAAACCGAACGTAAAGGCAAAGACGATTTCGCCGCGCTCAACACAATCGGAATGAGCGTGTGTTACTCGCCGAATGAAAAAGCGGAGCTCGGTTTTGACTTGCCTTTCGACTTGGAAAACGGTGAGATTCGTTGGAATGTCTGGCAGAGATGGCTCGAACATGATCCCGTGAGACTTGTGGAAAAATCTGTGGAAAATTTGAAATCTTTGAAACTGTTGTTCATTGACGCGGGGACGCGCGACGAATTTCATCTTGATTTGGGCGCAAAAATTCTGTGTCAAAAATTGAAAGATTACGAAATTCCTTTCATTCACGAAGAATTTGACGACGGACATTTTAATATCGGTTATCGTCAGAATCGCTCGCTCGAATTGATCTCACAAAATTTCGATAATGAATAATGAACCGATAAAAAATGAACGCGTGAATGTCGTCAGCCTAAATATCAACGTCTGCAATCACGAATCGGCGATTCGCCGCATCGCCGAGCTTGTGAAACGCGGCGCGGGCGGTTACGTCTGTTTTTCGACCGTTCATATGATTATGGAATCGCACGACAACGCGGAATACGGCGCAAAAGTCAACGCGGCGGATTTGATAATTCCCGACGGAATGCCGCTCGTCTGGATGCAGAAATTGCAGGGCGAAGGGCAAGCCGCGCGTGTTCGCGCCAACGATTTGATGATTCTGCTTTGCGCTTATGCGGAGAAAAACGATTTGACCGTCGGATTTTACGGCGGCAAGCAGTCGGTGATTGACGCGATTACGAAGCGGGCGAGAAAGGATTTTCCAAAATTGAAAATTGCTTACGCTTTCTCGCCGCCGTTTCGTCCTTTGACAGATGCGGAGGACGCGGAAATCACGGCGGAAATCAATCGCAAAAACCCCGACATTTTATTTATGGGTTTGGGCTGTCCGAAACAGGAAAATTGGATGGCGGCGCACAAAAATCGAGTCAAAGCCGTGATGCTCGGTGTCGGCGCGTCGTTCGATTTTTTTGCGGGTAATGTTAAAGAATCTCCCGAATGGTTGGGAAAACTCGGACTCGAATGGCTGTTTCGTCTGACGCAGGAACCGCGTCGTCTCTGGCGAAGATATTTGATTCTCAATCCGCGCTTCGTGCGCCTGGCGACGCTTCAACTGCTCAAGGCGAAGAAATAGTTTTTTGCGGTCTCATTGAATTTTTCGATTTGTCCGTCAATCCAAATCGTATCCTTTCCTAATTCCCGCGCCATAATTTCCGCGACGCGCGGCGCGATTTCGATTGCCACTCGCGCATTCAAAAACAGAGCGCGAGTTCGCCGCGCCAAAACGTCTTCCAGCGTTCGCGCCATCTCAAAGCGAACCGCCCAAACTATTTCCGCCGCGCAATACGGCAAATCCGCGTGAAGTTTACCGCCTGCACTCGGATTTTCTTCGATCAATTCTCGAATTTTTTCCGCGTCCGCGCCGTAAATCGCCAAATCGCCGAGCTTTTCCGCGTCTTTGCAAAAGCCGTGAATCTTTAAATCTTTGGTCGCGCAATTTCTCGCCGGTAAATTCACTGTTTTGATTGCCTGGTTTATCGCGTCTTCCGCCATTCGCCGGTAAGTCGTCCATTTCCCGCCTGTGATGGTGAGCAATCCCGCGTCGTCAATTTCGATTGTGTGGTCGCGCGCGCGCGCGGCGGTGTTTTTCATTTTAGCGTGTTTGACGAGCGGACGAACGCCGGCGAAAGCACTCAGAATATCTTTGCGCTGCGGCGGTTCGTCCAGATATTCGCCGACGGTCTGCAAAATGAATTCGATTTCTCTCTCTAACGCTTTCGGCTCTAATGCGGCATTTTCAATCGGCGTGTCGGTCGTGCCGACGATGATTTTTTCGTGCCATGGAATGGCGAACAAAACGCGCCCGTCACTCGTTTTCGGAATCATTAAAGCGTTCTCCGATGGCAAAAACTTTCGGTCGAAAACGAGATGCGCGCCCTGGCTCGGCGCGATTATTCGCGCCACGTTTTCGTCGGACATCCGGCGAACCGCATCGCAAAACGCTCCGGTCGCATTGACGACGATTTTAGCTTTCGCCGTCAGTTCCGCGCCGGTTTCCGAGTCTCGAAACTTCACGCCGTCAATTTTATTTTCGCGCCTTGTTAATTGATAAACTCCCACGTAATTCAAAATTGTCGCGCCACGCTCGACGGCGGTTATCGTCAAATCAATTAACAATCGCGCGTCGTCGAATTGCCCGTCGAAATACAGAACGCCGCCGCGCAAATTTTCGCTTTTGACGTTCGGCAGCCTGCGCAGCGTTTCTTTTTTTGAGAGAATTCGAGATTTGCCGAAGCCGTATTTGCCCGATAAAAAATTGTAAGTCTTTAAGCCCGCGCCGTAGAAAATTTTCTGTCAAAGGCTGTAACAAGGAACAACGAATGATTGATTCCTGACGAGATGCGGAGCGTTTTTTTTGATTATAGCGCGTTCTCTTAACGCTTCTATGACAAACGCGAAATTGCCTTGCGCGAGATAGCGCACGCCGCCGTGGACGAGTTTGGTCGAACGGCTCGAAGTTCCCTTGCCGAAATCGTTCTGCTCAAGAAGTAAAACGTCGAACCCGCGCGATGCCGCGTCAACCGCGCAGCCGACTCCGGTCGCGCCGCCGCCGATGATAACAAAATCCCAAATCTTTTCGCGCTCTTTGGCGCGTCCGAGCATTTCCGCACGATTCATAAAAAGCAGAAAGTAAAAAGGCAAAAGTAAAAAGTGAGGAATCGTCCGCGCGTAACTCTCGTTTGACTTGGACGACTTATTTACTTTTTACTTTTGCCTTTTTACTTTGAAACCAAAGGTTTTATTTTTCGCCGCGCCCGAGTTGAACTTCAGTTCCCAATTCAACTGACAGACGCTTCACGCCGGGCTGGTCGAAAGTTTCAATCCACCGGAGAGATTCATCCAACACTCGCAATTGATATTCTTTCTCATTTGGTTTTCCGAGAACGCTGCCGAATTCGCCGGCATAGTAAGCCGCGCGCGGCGGTCGCACCAAGTCGGTCAATCCGCGGTCAACCGAAATCATCAAAGTCGGTATACTCGCTTTTTCAAGCGCGCGCGCCACGATCCCCAAAGTTTGATGACAAAGACGCGATGCGGGAATTAAAAGAGCGGCTTGCGCTTCGTAACGCGCGACTCGCTCGGCGATTTGCGGCGCGAGTTGTTCGGCGACGAGCTGCGCGTTCGGTATCCATCCGTTCAAACTCCACCAAACGTGGTTGAGCCTGCCGATGACGGCGTTAGCCTCGTATTCGCTTAAACGTTCAATGGGAATTTGCACGTTTCTGTCCTCGCGCACGGCGGTCGGATCATATCCGCGTCCCGCATAAAGCAAATCGGCGGCTTCGACTTCAATCGGAATTTCTTTATAGCTCGCGTCGCCGTCTCGCGCCTCGACATCGAAGGCTTGCGTGCCGTCAATATACGCGCCCGCCGACGAAATCAACGCCAGATTGAGCATCGGAAGGGCGCGACGCATCGGCGCAAAAGGCGCGTTGATGTTTTCGACAAACGGGTAATTCGTCAGATTTTCGCCTCCTCGCCAGCCGCGATAACGTCCGGCAATAGCGCCGCTGTTTTCAATCAACGCCGTTTCTCTGGTCGCTAGTTCGCGGCTGCCGATGCCTAATCTGCGTTCGATGTTTTCTCTGATTGTATTTAACATTTGACTTAAAGATTGTTTATATTTCTCGCGCGTCTCGCGAGCAAAAAGAAAGCGGCGACGGCGGCAATCATCGCCGTCATCAAAATTGTGACCAAATAGCCGTGCAAATCGTTAAATGCCAAGCGTAGCGGATCGTCCGTTCCAACTTCGTCAATCGGTCGTCCGATTTGTCCGCGCAAATCGCTCAATTTCGCGGAGATGACGAAATGCCCGAAAGCGCAGGCGGCAGTTAATATAAGCAAAAATCCCTGTTCAAGCCAGAGCTTGATTCGATTGACATTTTGCCGCGAAACGTAAGAACTGGCTAACAAAATCGCCCCGATTCCGATACCGCTGTAATTGACAATCGTTAATGTTCGATTGACAACCAAACCCGCCAGTTCGCGCGAAGGCAAAACGCCGAACGCGCCCGGCGCGACCGCAAAACTAAAAAAACAAGCTGCGCCCAACCACAAACCCAACAGCAAAATTCGGAAGTCCAAAAGCAAATTCATAAATGCCCGAAGCGAGATTTCATTATAAAGTGAAACCAGAGAAAGTGAAAAAGGGAAAAGCGAAAAAGGGAAAAGTAAAAGATTGAAAATTGAAACGGGCAAAGAAAGAATTGAAAAGCCAAGCGGACTGCTAAGGGAAAAGGCGCGTGCGAGTCGTCGCCGGCTTTTCCCTTTTTGCTCTTTTCCACTTTTTCTCTTGCCTTAAATCAAAAATTTATTGCATAATTTTATTGGCAACCGTTGTTTGTCATCTACTCGAAACTCCTAACTGCTCACCTTTTTTGCAATCAACAACACTTTTTCGGCTTTTTCAATATGAAAATTTTTAAGGACAGAAGCGTCGCGGCTTCGTTTGCGCTCGCGGTTCTGATTGCCGTCTTCGTTTCGCTTTTCGGAACATTCTTCTCCGTTATCGCAAAACTCGTGCTGCCGCCGCAAGGCGCGTCATTTACCTGGTGGAAAGCCGTGATTATACTGCTCGTTGCCCTAACGGTCAGCGGCTTGGTCGAAAAATACAGTCTGAAACGCGTCTTTCCCTACGCTCTGATATTTTTAGCGGTTTTGTTTGTCGCCAGCATTGTGTCGGCGCGGTTTCTAAACGTCAGTTTGATTTACATTCCGATTTTTTTGACCGTTATTCTCACGCTGATCGGTGCGCAGTTAAAAATTTTGTGGATGATTGACTCGTCTTTGACCGAAAAACTAGTTCTGCTGGCTTCGACCGGACATCTGCTCGAAGGACAATCGGCGGACTTAAGAATCGAGAGCGGCTTGCGGCTTCTGGAAACAGTTTTACCGCTTTCCGAAGCGATTGTTTTCAAATATACGGCGGAAGGCGAATTTAATCCGGTCGGACGAGCTCGTGGCAGCGATAAAAGTTTCGACTCGACGATCGACCGGCAATCGGCGTGGCGCGAGAACATCGGTTTGTGCGAAGAGGCTCTGCGTCAACAACAGACGATTGTGCAAACCGTCGAAAGCGCGGCGGGCGCGGCGCGGATTGCGCTTCCGCTCATTTACGAAGAGGTGGCGGTCGGCGTTTTGTTCGTCAAAGTCAGTCAGAACTTCGTGCGTGAAGATCAGTACTTGCTTGAAGCCTTTAGCGGGCAACTTGCCAGAAATTTCCAGCGCAAGGAATTGCGCGACCGAAGTTTACCGCACGAATCCTGGTGGAGTTCGTTTTCGAGTTACTCGGCGGAAAATCGTCTTGATATGATCAGCCTTGTTCACGGAATTATCAAAGAACAATCTTTCAGCGCGGTTGCCAGTTCGTATCTGAAGGAAGCCCACGCCATCGCGTATCTCGACGGCACGCTCGCTTACCTGAACCGGCAGATGCGTCATCTCGCCAAACTGGATTCAAATGAAATTTACCAGATTGATTTGTTCGGACTGCTCGAACGATTCAAAACCGATGTTTTCAACGAGCCGCAGTTAGCTATTCGGCGCGTTTTGCAGACGGGCGACACCTTCAAAAACGAGCTTTATTTTAGCGAAACAAATAAAACGCTTGATATGCAGATTACGCTGGTCAAAGTTCCGCTCGATAACGCCTCGATTCACGAAACGAACGTGCCGTTAAAACCGGCGTGTTTTTTGATCACCTTCCGCGACGTTTCCGCCGTCAAAGAAAACGAAAAACTCCGCAGCGATATGGCGAGCCTGATGTCGCACGAACTCCGCACGCCGATTACCAGTATCAGCGGTTTCGCCGAACTGCTGCTCGCCGATGAGACGATTTCCGGGGAAAACCGAGAGTTTTTAGCGATTATCAATAATGAATCGCAAAGACTCTCAAAAATGCTCTCGACGTTTCTCTCGGTTTCCAATCTCGAACAATCGGACAAACAGGAATTTTTCAAATCGCCCGTCAAGCTCGATACGGTCGTGCGCGAAGTCGTCGGCGATTTGCAGGAAAACGCCAAACGTAAACGCATTCGACTGATTGAACAAGCCAACAATCATTTGCCGCCGATTGCCGCCGACAAAAGTTTAATCACGCGAGCCGTTTCGCATTTGATTGACAACGCGATTCGCTACAGTCCCGAACGAACGAGCGTGATTATTTCGACGATTTTGGAATCAGACTTTTTGCGCATCGTCGTCGAAGATCGCGGTTACGGCATCGCGCCCGCCGATCAGGAAAAAATCTGGCAGAAATTCTACCGCGTCGCCCGTGACGGACAGGACAAAGCAGAAGAATCAACCGGACTCGGATTATCGCTTGTTAAAGAAATCGTCGAACAGCACGGCGGCGCGGTCGCGGTCGAATCAGAAATCGGGACGGGTTCAAGATTCAGCTTTACGCTGCCGCGTTTATAGAATAAGTTAGCCACGAACAACCACGAAAATTCACGAAAAATTTTCTATATCTTGTTCGTGGTATTTCGTTTTTGTTCATGGCTAATTGTTTTTATAATTTCAGCGTCTTCAAATATTCTCGAAAATCCGCGCCCAAATCATCGCGCTTCAAAGCGAATTCGACCGTCGCAATCAAAAATCCGAGTTTGTCGCCCGCGTCGTGCCGCACGCCGTCCAATTTAACGGCGTAAAAAGGAAAATCTTCATCGAGCAGAAAACGCATCGCGTCGGCAACTTGAATCTCGCCGCCCGCGCCCGGTTTGGTTCGCTCAATTGCGCCGAAAAGCTCTGGCGTGAAAACATACCGCCCGATGACCGCCATATCCGACGGCGCGTCTTCGTATTTTGGCTTCTCGACGACGTGGCGGATTTTATAAACGTTTTCTTCGACCGCTTCAGCGTCAATCACACCGAAACGCGAAATCGCGGCGCCCGCAATCTGCATCGTCGCCATCACCGGCGCGTCGTATTTTTCGTAAACTTCGATTAACTGTTTGAGCGCGGGCGTATCCGACAACACAATATCGTCGGGTAAAATGACGGCGAACGGCTCGTCGCCGACAAAATCCTTCGCCTGGTAAATCGCGTGTCCCAAGCCGAGCGCCTGTTTTTGGCGAATATACGTGATGTTCGCCATCTCGGAAATAGCGCGAACCTGTTCGAGTTCCTTTTGCTTGCCGCGCTCTTTAAGAACCGATTCGAGTTCGAACGAAACGTCAAAATGATTTTCAATCGAGGCTTTGTCGCGACTTGTGATAATCAAAATTGATTCGATGCCCGATGCCACGGCTTCCTCGATGCCGTATTGAATCAGCGGTTTATCAACGAGCGGCAACATCTCTTTCGGCGAGGCTTTCGTCGCGGGCAGAAATCTTGTGCCTAATCCGGCGGCAGGAAAAACGGCTTTGCGAACTTTTTGTGTCATAATAAATATTGTTAAATTATAGTTCTGCGCTTCGTCGGTCATCTCCCGGACGAAGTTGTAATTTTAGGTGAAAAGCTGCTGAGAAACAAACCTCTGGTATTGGGAAATCAGCTTTTTGTTTTATTCAAAATTTAAGAAATACTTAAAATGAAAAAATTATCACTCGTTTTATTTCTGGCAATTCTCTTTTTTAATGTTTCTGTCGTTCAGGCGCAAGTCACGCAGTGCACCGGATTTAAGACAACGACGTTGCCGCTCGCGGGCGAATACGGCGGCACCGGACAGTTTGCGGTCACGCGCCAAACGATTGCCAATCCCGATCCGAGCGCGCCCGCGCCGATCTCGGTTTTCATACCGAGCAATGCAACGGCGCAAAATAAAGTGCCGGTCGTTTTCTTCGCGCACGGCTTCGGCGGCATCAGCTATCAATTTTACGAAACCTTAATGCGCCAACTGGCAAGCAACGGATACATCGTCGTTTTCTCGCCTTATACTTCTAATTTATTCGCATCGCATACGGTTCGCTACAATCAGATGTGGAACGGATTTCAAACGGCGGTTCAGCAAAACGCGGCGATTATGGATACGACGCGCGTCGGTTACGCCGGACATTCCTACGGCGCCGGCGCGACGCCGGAAATGGCGCGGCGCGGTTTGGCGCAAGGTTGGGGCGCGAATGGTTTGTTTATGTTCGTGATGGCGGCTTGGTATAACTGGGGAACGAATCTCGAACAAATTCCGACGAGCGCGAAAATGATCGTTCAGGTTTATTGGGACGACGAAACCAATCAACATCTAATTTCGCAAAACGACATCTGGAATAGATTGCCGCAGATTACCGAGCGAAAATGGCAAGTCATCCGTGCATCGAGAACTTATTGCTCGCTGAACGCCGGACATTCGGTTCCCGTGACCAACGGTTTGGGACAAACTGAAGCGGCGACGGACGGTTACGACGCGTGGGGCGTTTGGCGCAGGCTGCACGCGCTTTCCGATTATACTTTTAGAGGCAATCAGACGGCGCGTGGCATCGCGTTCGGCGCGGACGCTAATATGGGCAAATGGCGCGGAGTTTTCGGCGTTCGGCAAATCGCGCCGCTCGAATCAACCGATGCGCCAGTCGTCAATTCGCAGAGCAACCCGACTTTTTTCTGGAGTCAAAAATGCACTTACGCTTTAGGTTCGCCTTGCCCGTAAATAGAAAAGTTTTTCGCAGACGGTGGTGGCGGTCTTTGACCGCCGTTTTAGTTTCAGTTGATAATGATTTTCTTACGAACGCCGAGGAAGTTTAGAAAATGCTTGATTTACATTTTGTCAGAGAAAATTTGGACGCGGTGAAAACCGCTTTGCGAAACCGCAATTTCCCCGTTGACAGTTTAGAGGAATTCGTCGCATTGGACGCGACGCGACGCCAAGTAATCGGCGAATCCGATTTGCTCAATCAAACGCGCAACGCCGCGAGCAAAGAAATTGGCGCGCTGATGCAATTGGGCAAACGCGACGAAGCCGACGCGAAAAAAGCTGAAGTCGCCGGATTGAAAGACCGCCAAAACGAGCTTGAAAAACAACGCGACGAAGCCGAAGCCGCAATGCGCGATTTGCTGTCGCATCTGCCGAACATTCCGCAGGCAGATGTTCCCGTCGGCGCGGACGAATCGGCAAACGTCGAAGTTCGCCGCTGGAGCGAGCCGCGCGAATTTGATTTCGAGCCGAAAGACCACGTTGATTTGGGCGAAAGTTTGGGGATTTTAGATTTGGAACGCGCGACGAAAATCGCCGGTTCGCGCTTTGCGATTTTGAACGGCGCGGGCGCGCGACTCAGCCGCGCGCTCGTCAATTTTATGCTCGACGTTCATACGACCGAACACGGCTATATGGAAACTCTGCCGCCGTTTCTGGTCAATCGAAAATCGCTTTTCGGAACGGGTCAACTGCCGAAATTCGAGGACGATTTATTTCATCTGACGGATGAGCGCGATTTTGCTTTAATCCCGACGGCAGAAGTTCCGGTAACGAATTATCACGCTGAAGAAATTCTTGACGCGAAGGATTTGCCGAAATACTACACGGCGTACACGCCCTGTTTTCGCTCGGAAGCCGGAAGCTACGGGCGCGATACGCGCGGGCTGATCCGCCAGCATCAATTTGAAAAAGTTGAATTGGTTAAACTGAGTTTGCCGGAAAATTCCAATGAAGAACACGAAAAGCTAACGCAAAACGCCGAGAGAATTTTGCAGCTTTTAGGTTTGCCATATCGCACCGTCATTTTATCAACCGGCGATATGGGATTTGCCGCTGAGCGAACTTACGACATCGAAGTTTGGCTGCCGAGCCAGAAAACTTACCGCGAAATTTCTTCCTGCTCAAACTGCGGGGATTTTCAGGCGCGAAGAATGAATCTGCGTTTCCGACGCGCGGGCGGCGCAAAGCCGGAATTCATTCACACGCTTAACGGATCGGGTTTGGCGGTCGGGCGAACGTGGATTGCGATTTTGGAAAATTACCAACAGGCTGACGGTTCGATTTTGATTCCCGAAATTCTTCAATCTTATATGAACGGTTTAGAGAAAATCGGAAAATAGTTTAACCGCAAAAAACAAAAAAAATCACGAAAGAAACTTTTGGTTTTATTTCGTGATTTTTTTTGTTTTTTAGTGACTAATATTTTAAGCCGTCTTGCTTTTCACTTCTTCAGTAATCACCTTTTGCGCTTCGCTCGCCATCTGTTTGACTGTACCGAGCGCGTCCTGCGCCGTCGCTTGCGCTTTCTCAATAACATTGTCACGATACTCGCCCATATATTCATTTTCCTTTGTCGTCAAAGGAATTGCAAAACCGATCACCGCGCCGAGAGCCAATGCCACCGCGCCGACCGCCAGCGGATTTTCTTCGATATAATATTCGTAATTTACTTTCATTTCTCCTCCTAAATCTCCTGCTTTATCATATACAAAACCGGCGGCACTGCCGACGCTTTCATAAGTTTTACCTGCTACATTACCGACACCTTCAAGAGTTTTACCTGCTACATTACCGACACCTTCAAGAGTCTTGCCCGCCACACTTCCGACACCTTCGAAAGTTTTGCTCGCCGCGCCGCTCACGCCTGCGTAAGCCGTGCCTGCTGCGTCCGACACGCTTTCATAAGCTGAACTCGCCGTAGCGCCGACTTTGTTTCGCGCCGATTGGAGAGTTGAATCTTTTGATTCATCAGAAGACTGCAATTCACGCCGTGAACTGTCTGTGTATCTAACATCATCATCCGAATCAAAATCGTGATTATACGATTTATCATCATAGCGATACGAAGCAACTTTTCTTTTGTTCTTTTTACTACTGCTGCCGCCGACAAGAGTGCTGACCAATAACGCGCCGATTCCCGCGCCGATGATTGCCAGCGCCGTCGGATTCTGTTGCGCCTTTTTTGCTAAGTCAGTTTTACCAAGTTCTCTGAATCCTTTACCGACAGTGTTGACAACATCAATTGCCTTTTCGTAAAAAGCATCCTTCGCAGTTTCGACCGCTCCGCTAATTTGCTCGGAGACTTGATCTTTAACCTGCTCGGAAATGTTGGAAAAGCTCAGTTTTTCCTGAATCGCATCAATCGTTTCGCCCATCCCGCGCCGTGTTTCTACGATCTGCTCTCGAAGTTCCTCAGTCTCGGCAGTTACCTCGTCCGCTTCCGAATCAGCGTCGCGCATTTCAATCTCAGCCGACAAGTAATCATCCGAGCGCGTTTGCAGAGACATATCGTTGGTCGCCGTATCCTCCACTGAATCCGCATCTATCGCGGTTATATTATCTAACTTACTTGATTTTTCAGCCATTCCGCATCCTCCTTCAATGTTTCAACCGTTTGACGAGGCGTCAATTCCATATTTTTGAGTTTGGCAAGCGCGCTCGTAACTAACACATAAGCTACAATGCCGACAATCAAACCGACGATTGCCGCGGCAACCCACGCTGATGTGATTAGCTGCCAACCTGATAAATTCGAAATAAGCTGCGTCAAACCAATAACAACCGCTGCCAAAATAACGAGTAACGCTGTGTAACCGACTGCGCCGCCGGCTACTAAAAAACCAACGTTTTTGCCAACACTCGTCGCTTTTTGCGTCAGTTCGGTTTGCGCCAAAGCAACTTCCTGTCTGACAAGCGTGCTGGTTTCAGTAGCAAGTTCAGAAAATAAATCGCCAAGTGAGCGTTCTTCTTTAACGAGTTGCTGTTGTGCCATATCTCATCTCCTCCATTTTGAAATACTTGCTAAGCTCCACTTGACCGATTATTTTCGCCAGTCGAAGAATTTTTCGCGCGATTGTTTTGCAAACGTCTTTCCGACGATTGATTGCGACTCGAACTTTTCAAAAACCGCGCCGCTACAATTCCGAGAGCGAATGCGCCGCCGACGAAAAGAGCCGGGTTGCGCCGCGCAAATTGTTCGACATCGCGCATAAGTTCTTTAAACTCTTTGTCTTCAATATAGCTCGAAAATTTCTCGACCTGTCCGGCTAAAGAATCACCGTATTTGCCCGCTAAAGAAGCAATTTGGTTATTCTCATTGGATTTGCCCAGATTGTCGCCGACTTGCCGGATGCTGTCCGCTACGCTGGCGACACCCGATGCCAAATTGGTTTTCTGTTCGCCCAATACGGAACTCGCTTTGTCTTTGACCTGATCAATAGCTTCGGTAGTCACTGTTCCGACTGAATCCTTCACTTGATTGAACGTGTCTTTCGCCGCGCCCGCAACATCACCGGACGGCGGAGTCACTCTATTCATACCCGGATTAGTTTCTTTCGCCTGTTTAGTTGAAAACGCGCCGCCGCTCGTCGTTGTTTTGCTGTCTCTCGATGTTCCCGTATTTTCAGTTTCTGAATTTTGTTTATTTTCTTCCATAAATTTCACCCCTTTTTCGTTTTATTTTTTTTGTTTATAACACAGTGTTAAGTTTGCTTTCAGTATTCCAGCCAACAAAGCATCTCGTAATTTCTCGCCGCCTACCGGCAACTAGATGACCGTATAGATTTTTCAATCTCAATAACCCAACCGTCATTAACCTTTTGTCTTAAAATCGTATTGCTAATAGCCGGTTTCTTACTTAAAGCAAAATTTATTCCACTAAAGAAAAAGTTTTATATTTCCAAGGTTATATGAAAAAGGCGCAAGAATTACGGTTTTGCTCTATTGCTGAGTGTATGAATTTGTGACATCTTTTTGTGACTGCCATTCTCAAGAACTAGAGCCAAAATAATTCCGCTGAATTTTTACTTTCTATAATATGGAGGTCATTCTCCGTCTGCTTTACGGCAGAAAAATTGTTTTCGATTGAGCCGTTTTTGATTTTGTGCCGGAATTTGTGATTATGTTTTATGCTGATTTCTGAGTTTAATTATGAGTTGCCTGAAAAGCTCATCGCGCAAAACCCTTTAGAAAAGCGCGAAAATTCTCGAATGCTGGCGATCAATCGCGCCGGGGAAAATTTTCAAGACGATCATTTTTATAATCTCCCGAAGTTTTTGAAAAAAGGCGATATCATTGTTCTAAACAACACAAAAGTTTTCCCCGCGCGGCTTTTCGGCACGAGTGAGACAGGAGCGCGAGTCGAACTTTTTCTGGTTCGTGAAATTGAAAATCAAATTTGGGAAACTCTCGGAAGACCGGCGAGACGACTAAACGCAGGCAAAAAAGTTCTATTCGGTGAAAGATTGTCAGGGGAAGTTTTAGAAAAAACCGCTGCGGGTCGTCTTGTCGTTCGCTTTAAAGCCGACGAAGACTTCGACAATATTTTAGAGGAAATAGGACAAATGCCGCTGCCGCCTTATATCAAACGTGAAAACGGAACAACAGGCGCGGACAAAAATCGTTATCAAACCGTTTTCGCCAAACAGCGCGGAGCAATCGCCGCGCCCACTGCCGGACTTCATTTCACGCCGGAAATTTTAGAAGAAATAAGCAGTCTCGGCGTGTTGGTGGCGGAAATAACGCTGCACGTCGGCTACGGAACTTTCGAGCCGGTGCGCGTTTCCGATTTGTCCGAACATCGCGTAATGCCCGAAAGATGCGAAATCTCCTTTGAGACCGCCGAAGTTTTAAGCGAAGCGAAAGCCGAAAACCGGCGCGTTATTGCCGTCGGAACGACGACGACGCGGGCTTTGGAGTCCTCAATTGATAAAGCCGGAAATATTTCGGCTGGCATTCGGTTAGCAGATTTGACGATTACGCCAAATTATAAATTCAAACTTATCAACGGTCTTTTAACCAATTTTCATCTTCCGCAATCATCTCTGCTCGTCCTTGTTTCGACCTTTGCAGGTTATGATTTGACGATGAAAGCGTATCGTCATGCTGTTGAATCGCGCTATCGTTTTTACAGCTACGGCGACTGTATGTTAATTATTTAGTTGTTAATAGTTAATATTTAGCGGTCGGTCATGGCTTGTCATTGATTAATTATATCCACTCGCTACTGTTCACTGATTTATGGCGGTTTTTCAATCAATTCGCAACTTTTTCATTCCAGATACAGTCTTCGAACCGGAAGTGATTGTGCCTGCTACGACGACTTATGAAATTCATCCGCTCACCGAAAAACAATTGAAAGAGGTTTTAAATTTGAATTTGCGGTGTTTCAAGGCTGGTGAAAATTACACGAAATACACTTTTTCATATCTTTTGGGCGAACCAAACAGTCTGAGCTATCGTGTCGTCACGCCAACCGGACAAATGGCAGCGTTCGTTTTTGTAATGACGAACCGCGAAGACAGCACCGGACATATCACGACTATCGGCGTTGCGCCTGAACATCGGCGGCGCGGATTAGCGAATAAACTTCTCCGCCACGCTGAAGAAGCATTGCGAAAGCGCGCCATCGGTGTCGTTATGCTCGAAGTTCGCGTCGGCAACCGCGCCGCGCAAAATCTTTATCGCGCTTTCGATTACTCGATTGTTCAAAGGCTTCCGAAATATTACAACAACGGCGAAGACGGCTTTTTGATGGTAAAATCTTTAAACTAGTTTTGAGTCCAAAGTTCAAACCCGATACGGCTTTTCTAGTTTAGATTTTAGATTTAAGCCTTTAGACTTTGAATTTTAATCTACCGAAAATTTATCCAATCACCGATACGCGTATCGCAAAGCTAACGCACGCCGAACAAGTTCAAAAACTGGTCGAAGGCGGCGCGGAGATCATTCAGTTGCGCGATAAACACGCTTCGCCAAAAGATTTTTACGAGTCTGCCAGAGAAGCATTAATAATCGCTCGAAAGCGCAACGTAAAAATCATCATCAATGACCGCGTTGACATTGCGCTGGCTCTTAAAGCTGACGGCGTTCATCTCGGACAAGATGATTTGCCGCCGGAAAGCGCGAGGGTGATTTTGGGCGACCGGGCAATCATCGGTTTTTCAACTCACAATCTCAAACAAGTCGTTAATGCGATTAATCTTCCAATTGATTATTTGGCAATCGGTCCTGTTTACGCCACGCGTACAAAAGAAAATCCTGAAGAGATTGTCGGTCTCGAAGGCGTAAATGAAGTGCGCGAAGCGGTCGGCGATTTTCCGCTGGTCGCTATCGGCGGCATTACTTCGGAAAATTTTCGAGCAGTTTTAGAAGCTGGCGCGAATTCGGTTGCGATAATTAGCGGTTTGCTTTCTGATGCCGATAAAATCACTGACAAAATGCTGATGTTTTCACGAAAGTGAAAAAGCAGTGACAAATAATGTTTGGCAAAGCAAAAAAATTACTTGCTTTTTTCTCTTAATCTGCGTAAAAATATAAATACAAAACGGTTACGAAAACCGTTCGCTCTCAAAATCTTTTCCTACCTTTTCAGAATCTTTCTCCAGGAGTAATCCAACCAATGAGTTTGCTTGACGTAGCGCCAATTATTGAGCAAATGCTGCTCATTTCCGATAATGTCAGCGATTTGAATTTTTCGACCGGACAAAAGCCGCAGGTGGAAATCAGCGGCAGTTTGTATGCCGCTTCACCGCTCGGTTTGGGAAGGCTGACAACGTTTCAGACCGAAATGATTGCGATGTCAATCCTTCGGGACAATGCGGAAGCAGCATCACAGCTCGCCCGCTTTGGCACGGCGGATTTGAGTTACAGTTTGCCCGCCCGCTGTCGTTTTCGCGTCAACATCTTTCAGCAGCGCGGCTCATTTTCCATTGTGATGCGCGTAATTCCGTTTGAAACTCCGACACTCGATTCGCTTAATTTGCCGCCGCAGCTTGCCGAAATGTGCGAGCTTCGCAACGGAATCGTTCTGGTGACCGGTCCGACCGGTTCGGGAAAAAGCTCGACGCTCGCGGCGATTATTGACCGCATCAATGAAACGAAAAGCTATCACATTGTGACGATTGAAGACCCCATTGAATTTCTCCACGGACACAAAAAATGCACGATCAACCAACGCGAAGTCGGCTCGGACACGAAAAGTTTCAGTTCGGCATTACGTGCCGCGCTGCGACAAGCGCCGAAAGTGATTTTGGTCGGCGAGATGCGAGATTTGGAAACAGCGGAAATCGCTATGGAAGCGGCGGAAACCGGACACCTTGTTCTCTCGACTCTGCACACGATTGACGCGGCGAAAACGGTTGACCGAATCATCGGAATGTATCCGAAAAACGAAGAGAAAATCATTCGCACGCGGCTCGCGCAAACTTTCCGTTGCATCGTTTCGCAACGCCTGATTCCCCGCGCCGAAGGTAAAGGGCGCGTGGCGGCAGTCGAGATTCTCAAATCGAATCAGCGAACTCGCGAATACATTGAAAAAGGCGAGGAAAGCGGAAAAACCTTGCTCGATGCGATGCGCGACGGCGAGATTGACGGAATGCAGGATTTCGATTCGGTCATTCGCCGGATGATTGAAAACAAAACTATCACGCTTGAAGACGGACTTTCGTTTGCGACCAACCAAAACAATCTTCTGTTGCAACTGCGCGGTTTAGCTTCGACCGAAGATTTTATCAACGCCGCGCCGAAAGCGCAGCCAGTTCAGCAGACACCCGTTGTGCCGCCTCCGACTCCGAATTCAGCTAACTCGGTTTTAAATATGATTGAGTAAGATTTGTAAATGGTTAAATGCTGCCGCTCACTACGAACCAACTAACCATTAATCAATTAACCATTAACTATTATGATAATACGTTGCGACAATTGTTCCGTTTCTCTACAGCTCGACGAATCGAAAATTCCGGGCGGAAATTTCACCGTTCGCTGCCCGCGCTGTCAAAATTTGATTCGCGTCGCGCCGGGCGCGAAAAATGCTTCGCCCGTCGAGCAGTTGAAAGAAAACGCGCCCGCGCCTGCCCTCGAAGAAGGCAAACAGGAATTTGCGGCGAAGGAAAACGAAGTGCAAATTAATTCGGCTCTGCGCTCTTTGTTGTCAGCGTTGCAGACTGAAAATAAAATTCTGGACTCGAATGAGGAAGCAGGCGAGAAACCGCGCCGCGTTCTTTTATGTTTAGAACAAAAGCGCGATCCGGTCGCAAAAGTTTTGGTTGACGCGGGATTCAAAGTTTATCTGGCGCAAACGCCCGCGCAGGCTAACGAGCGGCTGCGCGAAGGCAAGACTGAAATTCTTATCTTCTCCTCAGATTTTGCATCGGAATTCGGCGGCGCGGCGATGCTTCAGCAAAAACTCAACACAATGCCGGCGGCAGAACGGCGACGATTGTTTGTCGTTTCAATCGAAGATGGCGGCATCACAATGAGCGCACACGACGCTTTTCTGCGAAATCTAAATTTAATCGTTAATTCCAATGACATCAGTCAACTGCCCTTAGTTCTAAATCGCTCACTACGCGATTTTAATGAGATTTATCGCTATTTCAATGAGGCTTCCGGCACAGCGGCAGTCTAAATCTAAAGGTTAAAAGCCAAAAAACAAAAGTCCAAAGTCAGGCGCGTTTCCTAACTTTGGACTTTTGTTTTTTGGCTTTTGATAAGTTCGACAAATCTTTTTATCCTGACTTTTTCATTTCCCACGGTTCATAAAAATTCATCTAAAAATGTTAATATCGTAAATAAATTCCTTTTTACAAATAAATATCTATGAAGTTTTCAATTGTATTTGCTTTTATTTTAGTTTTAGCAGTTTCGACCGCGACCGCGCACGGCGGCTTTGAAACCGAGCTTGGCGTTATCGAATATCAGCCGTTTTCCGCTATGTTGCTGGAAGATAATCTCGCGGTTGAAGGCGAAAAGCATTTCAAAAATATCAAACAATTAACCGCGGGCGGCGAAAATGCCGAAGCGTATTTCTCGTCGGACGGCAAACAACTCATCTTTCAATCGAAACGCGACGGACGCGGCTGCGATCAGATTTACACGATGAACGCTGACAGTTCAAACGTGCGTATGGTTTCTAACGGCGAAGGGCGCACGACTTGTTCCTACTTTTACAAAGGCGGAAAGAAAATTCTCTACGGCACGACTTTTATGGGCGGCAAAGACTGTCCGCCGAGTCCAGATTACTCAAAAGGTTACGTTTGGGCAATTTACCCGGATTACGATATTGTCGCCGCCGATATAGACGGCAAAAAGATCAAACAATTAACGACCACGAAAGGTTACGACGCGGAAGCGACTGTCTCGCCCGACGGCAAAAAAATCATCTTTACCTCGATGCGCGACGGCGATCTCGATTTATACGTGATGGACAATGACGGCAAAAACGTCAAGCGTCTGACGAGCGAATTAGGTTACGATGGCGGCGCGTTTTTCTCGCCCGACGGCAAGCAAATCGTTTATCGCTCGTTTCACCCGAAAACCGAAGCGGAAATCGCGCGTTATCGTGAACGCCTCACGCAAAACTTAATCGAACCGACGGTTTTTGAAATCTGGACGATGAACGCCGACGGCACGAATAAACGCCAGGTGACTAAACTCGGCGTGGCTTCATTCGCCCCGTTTTTCACGCCCGACGGAAAGCGAATTATTTTCTGCACGAACTATTTTGCGACCGACCAGCGGAAACGTAATTTCGATTTGGCGTTGATAAATGTTGACGGAACGGGTTTGGAAAGAGTGACGTTCAACGAAACCTTTGACGGTTTTCCGATGTTCTCGCCCGACGGTAAGAAATTGGTTTTCGCATCGAACAGAAACGCGGCGAAACAAGGTGACACGAATGTTTTCATCACCGATTGGATTGAATAGTTTTTATGAAAAAAACAATCGTCGGTTTTATTTCCATTTTCTTTTTAGTTTTTTGCGTCTCGGCGCAAAACAAAGAAGCGCGAAAGATTGACGAAATATCAAGTTTTTGTTGTGAGGATGTGCGAATTCGCCTGAATACTTTTCTATTAGAGCTTCAAAACAATCCTAAAGCCAAAGGCTATTTTATTTTTTACGGCGGCAAGAGTCATCCTGTTTGCAATACAAACAGAACTCCCAAACGTGGTGAGATAGACATCATCTCTACAATTTTCAAAAATCACGTTAAATTCAGAAATCAAGACTTGGGGAGAGTTGTTTGGATAGATGGTGGCTATCGTGAAAATTGGACTGCCGAGTTTTGGATTGTTCCAAATGATGCAGATGCGCCGAAGCCAACGCCGACCGTTAAAGAAAAAGAAATAAAATTCAAACGTGGAAAGGCTAAGAAATTAGATTTACGCTGCGAGCCATAATTGTTATGCAAAAAAGATTATTCAGTTTTTTTTTAATACTTTCATTCGTCATCAGCGCGTCGGCGCAAAAGACGCAAACGCAAAAGTCGGACGCGGCTGAGAAAAATCTGCGAACGCACGTCGAATATTTCGCGTCCGAAAAATTAGAAGGCAGGCGCACGGGCGAAACGGGCGCGACTTACGCGGCGGGTTATATCGCCAATAAGTTTGCCAGCTACAAGCTCAAAGCCGGGTCTTCGCAGATGACGAGCGGAAAAACAAAGGCGAATTTTTTGCAAACTTTCCCGTTCGTGACCGGCGTTGAAATTGGCGCGGGAAATGCTTTTAGCTTGGATGTCTCAAACGCCGACGGGCAAAGAATGACGTTCACCGATGAGCTGGCTTTTAAACCCGTCGCGGTTTCGCCGAACGCCGAGATTGGAAATACGGCAGTTGTTTTTGTCGGCTATGGTATTTCATCGAACGAGCTGAAATACGACGATTATAAAGATTTAAACATTAACGGCAGAATCGTCGTGGCATTTGACGGAACGCCGGAAAACGACAGCCCGCACTCGCCGTTCGCGCGTTTCAATGCACAAGCCAAAGCACTGATCGCCAAAGAAAAAGGCGCTATCGCGCTACTGCTGATTTCGCGCGAAGCGAAACTTGAAAACGACCGTCTAGCGCAATTAAACTTTGACCAGGCGAGCGGCGAAACGGCTTTGCCGACGCTGCTTGTTTCCCGAAAAACCGGCGCGGACATTTTGGGAACGGACGAAGCGGGATTGAAAGGCGAAGAAGAAAAATTTATCGCCAAAGCGAAAGGCGCGACGGATTCAAATGCGCCGATTGTTTCCAAAGCCGTCGTTAATTTCAAAATCAATCTCATCAAAAAACAGGCTGACGCATATAACGTCGTCGGCATTTTGGAAGGCGCGGACGCGGCGCTGAAAAACGAAGCAATCATCATCGGAGCGCACTACGACCATTTGGGCAGAGGCGGCGCGGGGAGTCTCGCGGCGAATTCAAAAGACATTCACTACGGCGCGGATGACAACGCTTCGGGCGTTTCGGCGATGCTCGAAATCGCCCGCCAATTTTCTCAGCAGAAGAAAAATAAACGCACGATAATTTTCATCGCGTTCGGCGGTGAAGAAGCGGGACTTTTAGGCTCGAAATTTTACGTCAACAATCCGGTGCTTCCGCTTGCGAAAACGGTGGCGATGATAAATATGGATATGGTCGGACGACTGAAAGATGAAAAATTAACCGTCGGCGGAATCGGAACGGCGAGCGAGTGGAAAAGTATAGTTGAAGTAAAAAATAAGAACATAATAACTCTCCCTAAAAATGAAATTAAAGATGGAGAGAAAACATTAACTTTTCAGCACGATGTTTATTTGCCGATGTTCACACTTGCTTTGAATGAAGACGGTTTCGGACCGAGCGACCATTCATCTTTTTACGGCAAACAAGTTCCAGTGCTGTTTTTTTTCACGGGAACGCATCTCGATTATCACAAACCGACCGACACCGCCGAGAAAATCAATTATCAAGGTTTACTTAAAATTACGAATTACGTATCGGAAATCGTAAAAGCCATTGACGACAATCCAGTGAAACCGACTTATGCCGTCGCCAAAAGTTCCGGCACGATGGGCGGCAGAATGGGCTTCAATGTTTCGCTCGGAACGATACCTAACTACGCCGACGGCAATAACGACGGTTTGCTGCTCGACGGAGTGCGCGACGATTCACCGGCGGCGAGAGCCGGACTGAAAGCGGGCGATAAAGTCGTTAAACTCGCCGGGCGCGAAGTTCGCAACGCGACCGATTACACATTTGTTCTCGGCGAGATGAAAACAGGCGTGGAATATGAAATCGAAATCTTGCGCGGCGCGGAAAGGCTGACGCTGAAAATCGTTCCGGCAGCGCGAAAATAAAATCGTTGATTTTGGGTTTTGAAGACAACACGAGCGCGGAACAAATTACCGGCATCAAGGAAACCGAATGAACCCGATAGAATTCTGCAAATTTCACGGCTTCGGCAACGATTATATTGTTTTTGAAGCCGAGGATTTAAGAAACATTTATTCTTTGAATAAATTCGCTCAAAATGTCTGTCATCGCAATACCGGCATCGGCGGCGACGGCATCGCCGTTCTCGGAAAATCAGAAAACGAAACGGCTGATTATTCGTGCCGCATCATCAATCCCGACGGCAGCGAAGCCGGATTTTCCGGCAACGGAACGCGCTGCGCCGTCGCTTATCTCTACTACAAAAAATTTTGGTCAAGCGAAAATCTCAAACTTGAAACCAAAAGCGGAATTAAAAACTATCAACTTTTAGAGCGTGGACAAAACACATTTTGGTTTCGCGCCGAACTCGGCAAACCGAAATTTCTTTTACCGGAAACATCTTTGTCGAAGGCAAACGCTGACACGACACACAACTTACCGATAGCGAAGGAACACGGGTTGTTGTTGCCGGGCGAAGGAATAAGCGTCCGGTTTGTTTTTGTTGATGTCGGAAATCCGGTCGCGGTTATTTTTACGGAAGATTTTAGTCAAATTGATTGGCGGCGAATCGGAAGTCTGGTTGAGACTTTTCCTGTTTTTCCTGAAAGAACAAATGTTGTTTTCGTGAAAGTCATTGATAAAGTAACCATCGAAATTCGTATTTGGGAGCGAGGCGCGGGCGAAACGTCGTCGTCAGGAACTTGCTCAATTGCCGCAGCGGTCGCCGCAGCTTATACCGACAAAACAAAACGAAAAATTTCGGTTCACGCAATGGGCGGAACGACCGAAGCCGTCTGGCGCGAAGACGATGAAATGTTGATTACAGGTCGCGCCGATTTAGCTTTTTGCGGCGAATGGTTTGAGAAGATTTAACTTTGGTATTTTCTGTATTTACTCCTTTGACCCTTCTTCGTGACTCTTTTCTCGCGGCTTGACAGTTGAGCGAACGACCATAAATTTATTCAGCAAATCAAACCAGAACGGCGCGCCCAGAGATATGGCGACCGCCGTTATCAGCCAGCCGAAAATTTTCAAAAGCCAGCCGCCGATGTCTTCCCAGGAAGATAAAGGCGGCACGAGTTTCGGGTTGTTTCGATCCCAGCCAATCGGCAGACCGAGATTTTGGATTTTACCGAGATTAGTTTCCAATTTGCATCTCGGCGAGTTAATGTCATTCAAACATACTTCTTTACACTCGGCGGATTGGCTTTTATTATTTTCGCACTTGTTCTTTGTCTCTTCCGAAGCAGGCGACGGAATAGACGATGCCGCCGAAGCGTCGTTCTTCGCGTATTCTTGAGCGGATGCAGCCAGCGAATCGCGCAGCGCCTTATCGTGTGAAAGACTATTGCTGATGATAATCGAATCGGCGTTTAATCCAACCGCCACGAGCAGACCCAAACCGAGAATGATTGCCTGCGTTCGCCGCTTATACCAGCCGGAAACTCTATCCATAGAACTGTTGAACCAATTCTCGATATTTTCACGCGCTTTGGCGGCATCATTGCCCGCCGCGTCTACAAGAGCTAAAAGAGCTTTTCTAACGTCATCGTTTTGATTAGCGGCAACGGCGTTTCGCAATTTTTCTAAAGAATTAGGAACCTCAGGCGGAGTTGTCGCTCCGTCTGTGCCGGATTTGACGGCAGGCGCAGCCGCTCTGTCCGTGCCAGGTTCGCCGGCAGGTTCAGCCGGCAAGACAATATCCATTAAAGCAAGCGCGAAATTACGAGCCGGAATGTAAGAAGGGAAAAGCGGTTTGTCGCCATTCTCAGCATTGTATTTGCCTCGAAAAAGTCCGGCTATTAAAGGATGCTTGTAAAGGTCTTTCGCCAGCCCTGTTCCGTCTTTATCATTAAGCAGTTCTCTTATTCCCCGCTCAAGATAAGCAGCGCGTTTATTTACCAACGCTTCAATTATCTCACTGACCGCTGAACAAACAAGACTCAATAACAGGAAAACGAATATCATTCCGATAACGACATCGAGAATTTCCGAACCAAACATAACTTCCTCCTATTTTTATCAGGCACTTTGGTTTTCATGGTCAGAGTTACGAAAAGGCTCACTACAATCCATCGTATTTTCGGTTTGTCTGGAGCCGTTCGGCACTCATCCTTGACAGCGGTTCAGAACAAGCGGGAAAAGGAAACTCAAAAAAGATAGGACTTTCTCAAATTAGCTAAAGGCAATGCTCGGATTTCGCATTTGTTCAATGAGATAATCCGACAACAAGCCTTGTTTCAACTGATAAACCGTTTTCTTTGTTTTATCAGCCAGTTCTTT
>Ga0136611_10000157_pt1 | contig 39838 bp, 31 predicted proteins | sample AntDrymUQ2232306_2_FD_106645 | JGI IMG/M metagenome (GOLD analysis project Ga0136611, IMG submission 106645) | Polar desert sand microbial communities from Dry Valleys, Antarctica - metaG UQ223 (23.06) | ecosystem: Environmental > Terrestrial > Soil > Desert | place: Antarctica: Dry Valley... | reverse complement strand
GTTCTTTGATAATATGGCCGTTGACCGAAACCCTGCCTTGCGCGATCAGTTCTTCCGCCGCGCGGCGACTGGCGATTCCAGCGCGCGCGAGGAGCTTTTGCAAGCGGTCGCCGCCCGCATTTTTGTCGTTCTTGATTTTATCGACGGCGTGTTCGCCATCCGCAAAAGTATCCGCCCTCGCTTCGTGGGGCACCCGGAATTCAGGCGTACTTTTCTCAGAATCACGATTCGTCGCGTCCGCTGAAATCGCCGGAGTTTGGCGACTTGGAACTTTGCGGGCTTGGTCGTCGCGCGGATTTGCGCTGCGAGGCGCCGCGTTGAATAAGGTCGTGTTGCGCGCCGACACCGCGCGCGCCGCCGCGCTGCGATTGGAGCCGCTGGAGGAATTCTTCGCGCGATTCGGGTTTTGAGGTTTTTTCGGAGCGTCCATGATTTGGATTGCGCGCCTTTCGCGCGAGGTGTAACAAGTAAAAAAGCGCGCCGCCGGCGGCAATGAATAACAGGCGTCGCGCTGTTTCGCTTTCCGGCAACGCCTGTTCAACGGGCGGCGCGATTTGCGCGATCAGCGAAAGCGCGACATCGTTTTGCGCGATCAGCGGAACACGCGCGACGTGGCGTCCTTCGTCGTAAAGATCGAGCGTGCCGACAAGTGCGCCTTTTTTCAGTGGCGCGCGCAAAGTTCGCAAATGCACGCGCTGTTCGAGTTCCTTGCCCTTTCGCGCGGCGCAAGTGACGGTGCGCTCGGCAATCGCCGCGACTGCCGCGCCGCCTTCAACTTCGGCTTTGCCGAATTCTTGTCCGGCCTGCGCAACGGGCACCGGATGAAACTTGGCGAAACCTTGATAAAGCAGCAATTGCGTGCTGTCGCTCCAGCCGTCGCGCGCGTGCATCACAACGCTGATGACGCGAAACGGACGGGTTTTGCCGCCGCTTTTTACATTCCGCGTTGCCGCCGCGATGAGACAGCGCCCGGCCTGTTTAGTGTAGCCGGTTTTCACGCCGTCGCATTCGTTCCAGCGCCACAACAAGCGATTGCGATTGGCCAGAACACGCACCGGCCCCAGTTTCCAGTTGCCGTGAATGGAGGTTTCGCGCGTTCGGGTCATCTGGTTGAAAAACGGAAAGCGCATCGCCGCGCGCGCGATGAGCGCCAGGTCGCGCGCCGTTGAATAATGATTCGGGTCGTGCAAGCCGTGCGGATTGACGAAGTTTGAGTGAACCGCGCCGATTTCCCTGGCGCGCGCGTTCATCATCGCGGCGAATTTGGGAACCGTTCCAGCGACGCCTTCCGCAATCGCGACGCACGAATCGTTGGCCGATTTTATCATCGCGGCCTGCAGCAAATCGCGCAGCGTAAATTTTTCGCCTTGCAATAAATTGATGCTTTGCTCGCCGATGCGCGGCGGGTTCGGCCCGATTGTCACAACGCGGTCGAGGCCCTTTTCGCCGACCGCCAGCAGCGCGGTCAAGGCCGTCAAAGTTTTGGTCGTCGAGGCCGGAAACATTTTCGCGTCGGCGTTGTGCGACGCCAAAACGCGGCCCGAATCGGCGTCCATGACGACCCACGATTTGGCTTCGATCGGACGCCTGGCTCGCATCGCCGCGCGCCATGGATTCAGCCCCAGAGACAAGCGCGCTTCGGTCGAAGTCCGAGGAAAACGCGGCGCATAAATCGGCGCTTCGAGCGGCGCGTTGGTTTTCGGCAGCGTGGAAAGCGGCAGCGGCGGTTCTTCAGGCTGCGCGATTGCGAATTGAGCAGGCGCGCACGAGGCCAAAAGCAAAAGCGTCAGAACGAAAGCCCAGCGATTGAAATCGCGGCAGGAGGGCGCTACGCGCCGAGTGTCCGCCTGCGCGGACACCAAATTTCGTGTCCGCGCAGGTGGACAATCAGTCGCAGGCTCTCCTGCCGCGATTTCAATCGCCGGGCCAATCGCTTTCATCGAACCGTCTCCGCGCCATCTTCGGCAAAAGTACGCCCGGATTCAGGCGTACTTTCTTGCGTACTCTCCTCTGCGATTTCGCTGGAAGCGTTTTGCATCGCGCCGCGATTGAAGAGGCTGTCGCCATCTTCGATGTGCGCTTCGTTGAGTTGCGAAAGTTCGGAAAGCGAAGGCAAATCGGCCAGGTCGCGCAGGCCGAAATGATCCAGAAAATGCGGCGTCGTGGCGAATAAATAAGGGCGACCGGGCGAATCTTTGCGGCCCGCGAAAGAAATCAGTTTCTTTTCGAGCAAAAATTGAACGGGCGCCGCGCAATCGACGCCGCGCAAAGATTCGATGTCGCCGCGCGTGGCGGGCTGGCGATAGGCGACAATCGCCAGAACTTCAAAAGCGGCGCGCGAAAGTCTAGGACGCTTTTCGTCGCGCAGTTGCTTGATGTGCGTTGAATATTGCGGCTTGGTGACAAGCTGCCAGCCGCCCGCGACTTCGACGATTTGCGTCGCGCCGAAACGGTCTTTTTCCTCGCGCAAAATATCCAGTTCGGCCTGCGCCTCGCGCGGCGGCAATTCCAAAATTTGCGCCAGCTTTTTCAGCGGCAGCGGCTTGTCGGATGCGAAAAGCAGCGATTCGATAATGTCGGTTGGGGAAAGGCGCATTCGAGTGTGGAGTGCGGAGTGTGAAGTGCGGAATGCGAAAAACTCCGCACCCCGCACTCGTCACTCCGCACTTCTTTTTAGCCAGATTTCGTCGAACAAACTTTTTTGCTCGACGACGATTTTTTTGCGGCTTATCAGTTCCAAAATCGCCAGAAACGTAATCACGACTTCGAGGCGCGATTGGCAATCGTCGCACAAAGCGCCGAACGAAGCGCCGTCAGAATGGAGCATTTTCAAAACATCGCGCACGCGCTCGGCAAGCGAAAACGGGTCGCGCCGGATCGTTGTCATGGGCCGCTCAGCCTGTCGATCCAGGACTTTTTGAAGCGCGCGCAAAAGGTCGAACGTCGAAATGTCCTGCAAAAGCACCGAAGCCGAAACGTCCTCAAATTGGGGCGTACTTTTTGGCGTTTCCACTAATCGCGAAAACGTATTGGCGCGTTCTTCGCGCAATTCTTTCAGCGTTTCTGCGGCGTCCTGGTAACGCTGCAATTCCATCAAACGCTCGACCAGTTCGGCGCGCGGATCGACTTCTTCTTGCTGCAATGCGTCTTCGTTGGCCGATTCGTGTTGCGGCAAAAGCATCCGCGATTTAATTTGCATCAAGCTCGCCGCCGTAACCAGAAAATCGCCAGCATATTCCAAATCGAGTTCGTTCATTAAAGAAAGAAACTCGCAAAACTGATTCGTCACTTCCCTGATCGGCACGTCGCAAATATCGTAGCGGTGCGCGCGAATCAGATAAAGCAGCAAATCGAGCGGGCCTTCGTAGACCGCCAAACGCACGCGATGTCCGGTAAAACGCTCGACATCGCGCACGCGGTCTTCGGGGCGCGAAGCGGTTTCTTCGATGATTTCAGGCATTTAGCGACCAAGTGCAAAACCGATCAGCCAATACGCGAACTCGATGAACGGCGCCATGAACATCGAGATGATGCCGGCTTGCGAAAGCAGCAAAACCAGGAAAAAACCGTAAGGCCGCACCGTGTTGAAAAAATCGGTGATGAATGGCGGCCCCAGTCCTTCCAGAATGTAATGTCCGTCGAGCGGCGGAAACGGAAACATGTTGAACGCCGCCAGCCCGACGTTGACGCGCACGCCCAAACTTAAAATCGTGTAAATGATGCTGGCCGCGCTGTAGGATGAAGTATCCGCGCCGATCAGGCCGCTGTTTTCGCCGACAATGCGAAAAATCCACAATCCGAGCAGCCAGAACGGGACTTGCAGCAAATTGGAAATCGGGCCCGCGATGGCGACGAGCATCATGTCGCGGCGCGGATGATCGAAGTTGCGCGGGTTGAATGGAACAGGCTTGGCCCAGCCCAGCCCGAAACCCGAAAGCTGCGTGATGACGAACATCAGCGAGCCGATCGGATCCAAGTGCGCCATGGGGTCGAGCGTGAGCCGTCCCAGGCGGCGCGGCGTGTCGTCGCCCAGGCGATTGGCCATCCACGCGTGCGCGAATTCGTGCAGCGCAAACGCCATGATGAACGCCGGCAGCGATAAGATTAATTGAAATAAACGGTCGTTGAAATTATCGCCCATAAAAGTGTCCGTCAAAAAAGTACGCCGGAATTCGGGCGTACTTTTGCGCCCTCACCCCCGGCCCTGTCCCAATTCTGGGAGAAGGGTGATAAAGGATTCTTCTGATTCTCAATTCATTTCCGAATCGAGAATCAAATTATGAATGTCTGGCTCCCCTCTCCTGTTGTTGGGACAGGGCCGGGGGTAAGGGCACCTGGCTTCTAACTTCCCAATCTGTCCGGCACCAGATCGTGCGAAATCAAGTCGTCCAGCGTTTCGCGCGCGACGATCAAATCGCTTTTGCCTTCATTGACCAAAACCACAGCCGGGCGGCGAAAGCGATTGTAATTGCTCGCCATCGCGTAGTTGTAAGCGCCCGTCGATTGAACTGCCAGAATGTCGCCGATGTTTAAATGCGCGACGCTTAAATCTTCGATCAGCGTATCGGTCTCGCAATGCTTGCCCGAAATCGTGACGGTTTCGCGCGATTCGTCGTCGGCGCGCGTCGCGTTCAATGCGGAATATCTGGCTTCGTATAATGCCGGGCGAGGATTATCGGAAATGCCGCCATCGACCGAAACATAAGTGCGAATATCGGGAATCGTTTTCGCGGCGCCGACGGTGTACAAAGTCGTTCCGGCTTCGCCGACCAGACTGCGGCCCGGCTCAATCGCAAGATGCGGAATATCCAAACCGAGTGCGCCGCATTGGTCTTTCACGGTTCCGATTAAGGTCGCGGCGTATTCATCGAATGAGGGCGGCGTGTCTTCTTCGAGATAACGAATTCCCAGCCCGCCGCCCAGATCCAGCTCGGCGGGAACATAACCTAAATCGCGCCCCACTTCCGCCATCCACTCGCACATTTGCCCTGCGGAAAGCTGGAAAAAATCGGCGTCGAGAATTTGCGAGCCGATGTGACAACCGATTCCGGCGAGTTCGAGATTGGTTTTCCGGAGGGCTTTTTCCAGCCCGGCGCGCGCGCCGCCGCCGGCGATGTTGAAGCCGAATTTGGTATCGGTTCTTCCCGTCGAAATGTAGCGGTGCGTGTGCGGATCGACCGAAGTCGTCAGGCGCAAACCGATTTTCTGTTTGCGTCCCGCGCCTGCCGCAACTTCATCGAGCAAATCCAATTCGCGCTCGTTATCGACGATCACGCGCCCAATGTTCGCGCCGACGGCCATTTCAAGTTCTTCGCGCGACTTGTTATTGCCGTGAAAAATGATGCGTTCGGCGGGAAAAGCGGCGCGCAGCGCGGTGAACAATTCGCCTGCCGAAGCGACGTCGATCCACAAGCCTTCTTGCGCCACCAGTCGCGACATCGCCAGACAGGGAAACGCTTTGCTGGCGTAAATCACGTGCGATTGCGAGTGCTGTTTTTGCAGCGCGGCGGTCATCGCGCGCATTGCGAAGCGGATGTGCGCCTCGTCCATGACATAAAGCGGAGTGCCATATTCGGCGGCGAGTTCCAAGGTGTCGCAGCCGCCGATTTCCAAATGATTCGCGTCGTTGACGCGCTGAGTTCCAAGCAAAAACACGAAAAAAATCCTTTCTTTGCGGTTAGTAACGGCTTTGTGAAGCGCCGTCAGTGTAGCAAAATCGCCACGCGCGGGGTTAAAATAAGGCATCGCTTCGCTGCCCGGAGTACGCCCCTAATCAGGCGTACTTTCCGTTGAAGTTGCAGCCTCGATTTGTTACAACAAATAGGCGTCGCAAAATTAGGAATTCTTTTGAAACTTCTTTTCGTGGACGACATGCGCGATACGCGCGATTTTTTCCGTTTCGCCTTCGAGTTGGAAAACGTCGAAGTGCGCCTGGCCGCCAATGGCCGCGAAGCCGTCGAACTGGTGCAAAGCGAAACCTTCGACGCGATTGTGATGGATGTCGAGATGCCCGAAATGAATGGCTGGGAAGCCGTTGCGGAAATCCGCGCACTGGAAGCCGGCGCGACTGTCCCGATTCTGATGTACACCGCCAACGGCGACGGCGACACGCGCCGCCGCGCCCAGCAAGTCGGCGCCAACACGGTTTTGTTCAAGCCGCTTTTGCCGCGCGAAATCCTCGCGCGCATCGAAAAACTCCTCGCCTGAATCCGATTTACAAACCGAAAAGTACGCCTGAATAAAGGCGTACTTTTTTCTTTTGCAACCGCGCAAATCCACTCGATCCGCGAAATCCGCGTCCCATTTTAAATCAACTCGAAATCGATCCAGCCGCGCTCGATGTTGGTATCGACAAGGCGCACGCGCACGCGGTCGCCGACATCGGCGTCGCGCAGATTTTGGCCGCGCATCACACGCCCTTCGACCGGGGGCGAAAGAGTTCGCACGTAAACGCCTTTGTCCCCCGCGCCCGTAACAATCGCGTCAAACGAATCGCCAATGCGTTCGCCAAACAGCGCGGCGGCAGCGACTTTTCGCATTGTGCGCTCGACTTTCTGAGCGCCCGATTCGCGATCATTGCAACCTTGCGCGATGTCCTCCAGTTCCGTTTTGTCATACGGCGCGGAGCTTTTATCCAAAACCGCCATAACAAGGCGCTGCGTCACCAAATCGGCGTAGCGGCGGTTGGGCGCGGTTGCGTGCGCGTAATGCGCCAGCGCCAAGCCGAAATGTCCTTCGTCGCTTTGGCCCGGCGCTTCGACCGCATATTCGCCCGGCCCCAGAAGTTTCACAATCGAGAGCGACAGGTCGGCGTAATGTGCAGGATCGGCGAGCTTGCGCGCGGCGAGAAAATCGGCGAGCGATTTCGCATCGGGTTCGCCGGGCAATTTCGTCCCGTTTTGCGCGGCCAGAATCACGATGCGCGACCATCGTTGCGGGCGCCGCACCACGCGCCCGATGGACAGCGAACCGGCGTCGCGCAGCCAGTCGGCCAGCGCGCTGTTGGCCGTCACCATGAAGTTTTCGATCAAGGCGCGCGCGCGATTTTTGTGAATCACTTTTAAATCGACGACGCGGCCATCTTCGACAATCGGCGTCGCTTCGATGGTTTCAAAATCGAGGGCGCCGCCCGCGCGCCGCGCGTCGAGCAAACGTTGAGCGGCACGGTCTTGCAAGCGCAGTTGCGATTCGAGATGCGCTTCGCGCGCGGCTTCGGGCAAATCGGCGTCGCCTTCGAGCCACGCGCCGACGCTTTCATAGGCCAGCTTCGCCTTGTTGCGAACCAGCGCGCGATAAACCTCGCAGCGCGCGACGGCGCCGTTTTGCGCCACGTCCATTTCGATGACAATCGCCAAACGGTCGGCGTTTTCGACCAAAGAAGTCAGGTTCGAGGAAAGCTCGTCGGGCAGCATCGGAAACGTTTCGACGCCGGTATAAACCGAAGTCGAATTGTGGCGCGCGGCAACATCAATCGCGCTGTTCTTTTCGACAAGCGAGGCGACATCGGCGATGCCAACCAGAATGCGAATCGCGCCGCCTTCAAGTTCCTGCGCGACTTCGACTTGATCCAGATCACGCGATTCGCGGTTATCAATTGAAGACCAATTCAAATCGCGCAAATCGCGCACGTCCGAAAATCGAGGCGGAATTACGGCGTACTTTTCTTCCAGTTCCTGCGCCTGGTGTTTGGCCTGCGCGGGAAAATCGGGCGTGAAGCCTTGTGCGATAACAGCGCGGCGCGCGCGGGCGCGCAAATCAAATGATGTCATGGAGCGTGTCCTTGGGAACAGCGTCAAAAGCGCGATTCATTTTACCTCTTCACCCTTTCGCTAAACTACGAATCGCACCAAATCTTATGAATTCCGAACCCAGGCCGCCAACGCGCGCCCAGCGACTGCAAGCCGCCGCGCTTGCCGAGCAAAGCAACGCGCCGAATGCGCCGCCGGAAACCGCCAAAACTCCTCGCGCATCAAGCGGCGGCAACGCGCGCGCCTTGCACAAGCGCATTCGCGAAGTCTTGAAGGAACAAACGCAAACCGTTTATGGCGCGCCGCAAGAAGTCGAAAGTACGCCTGAATTTACGCCCGAAATCGCGAAACCGGCTGCCGGAAGCTGGGAAAGCCTGGCCGATGAAATCGTGCCGCAAAACGCGCCTGTGAACGGGCGGCGCGGATTGGCGACCGGCGCAAATCGCGGCGCCTCGATTCCCAATCCTCAAAAAGCAACGGCGCATCCGCAATGGCTTTCGGCTCCGGCAGCGCCGCGCGCGATCCTATGCGCCAATCATGGGCGCGAGGTTTTGTTGCACGATGCGCTTTGTGGCGAAGAAAAAACCTGCGAAACGCACGGCGCGCATTACCTGGTTTCGCGCGCGGCGAGCGAATACGACGCGGCGTTTTCTTTTCTCCGGGCGCGCCTTGCGGCGTTGATCGAACGCGAAACTTTTCCGCAATTCAGCGGCGCGAATGTCAAGGATTTGCTGTTCGTCGATATTGAAACGACAGGGCTTTCGGCATCGCAGCCGCTGTTTCTAATCGGCGCGCTCGAACTGCAAAACGAGCCGCAATTGAGTCTTTTCCTGGCGCGCGATTACCCCGAAGAACGCGCCGCGCTGGCGGCGTTTCACGAACTGGCGCGCGGTAAAACGCTGGTCACTTTCAACGGCAAAAGTTTCGACTGGCCTTACCTTGCAGGCCGCTCGACGGCGCATCGCCTCAATTTCTCCGATCCGCGCGCGCACTTCGATTTGCTGCATCACGCGCGACGAACGTGGAAACACAGCTTGCCCAATTGCAAATTGCAAACGCTGGAATTGTATTTGTGCGGGCGCACGCGCGTCGATGACATGCCTGGCTCGCAGATTCCGGCGGCGTATCACGAATTTGTGGCGACGCACGCGGCAACGGGCGGTGGCGCGCATTTGATGGCGCCAATTCTTCACCACAACGCGCTCGATATTTTGACGATGGCCGAACTGGTTTGCCTGGCGGGCGAATCGTGAATTTGCTCAGCCGCTTCGACGCGACTCTGGCCGCGCACCAGATTTCGCTAAAGCGCACCACGACGCGCGTTTTGCAAATCAATCTGGGCAAAAAATGCAACCAGACTTGCGCGCATTGTCATGTCAATGCCGGCCCGGCGCGGCGCGAAATCATGACGCGCGAGACGATGGAGCGAATTCTGGCATGGCTCGACGGCACCGAGATTTCGATTATCGACATCACCGGCGGCGCGCCCGAACTCAATCCGCATTTTCGCTTTTTGGTCAATAAAGTCAAATTCGGGCGTACTTTTTTGGGCGCGCCGCGACACGTCATGGACCGTTGTAATTTGACGGTTTTATGGGAAGATGGACAGCAGGACACGGCGAATTTTCTGGCGCAACACAGGGTCGAAATTGTGGCTTCGCTGCCGTGTTATTCGCTGGAAAACGTGGACGCTCAGCGCGGCGACGGAACGTTCGAGAAAAGCATTCGCGCCTTGCAACAATTGAACGAACTGGGTTACGCGCGCAATCCGGCGCTGAAATTGAATCTGGTTTATAATCCGTCTGGCGCAAGTCTTCCCGGCGCGCAAAGCGAACTCGAAGCGATTTACAAAACCGAGTTGCGCGCCAATTTCGGCATCGAATTCAACCATTTATTTTGCCTGGCGAACTTGCCGATTTCGCGATTTGCAAATCAATTGCGGCGCGATGGCGAAACGGAAAAGTACGCCCAAATTCTGCTCGAGAATTTCAATCCGCATTCGGTTTCGGGCTTGATGTGCCGCGACACGATCAGCGTCGGCTGGCGCGGCGAAGTTTACGATTGCGATTTCAACCAGATGCTGGAAATGCAATGGCGCGCCGATAAACCGCAGTTTCTGTGGGACATCGACGCGAACCATTTAAACGGTCGCGCGATTGCGACCGCGAATCATTGTTTCGGCTGCACCGCCGGCGCCGGCTCATCGTGCGGCGGCGCAACGACTTAACAAACCGAAAAACAGGATATTAAGGATGGGTCAGGATGATTAGGATAACGCAAGGTAGAGGAAAGTACGGCTTTATTCAGACGTACTTTTTATCATTCTGCGTTATCCTAATCATCCTAATCCATCCTTAATATCCTGTAAAAAAGGAATTTATGCAAAACGAAGTCTCGCCCGAAGTCAGCGAAATCCGCCACGCCGATCACGAAATCGACGCGGTGTTCCTTAATCGCTGGTCGCCGCGCGCGTTCGATTCGCGGCCTGTTGAAGACGAAAAACTGATGCGCGTTTTCGAGCACGCACGCTGGGCCGCCAGCTCCTATAACGAGCAGCCGTGGCGCTTTCTCATCGCGCGCAGCGAAGAAGACCGCACGCGCTTCGTCTCGTTTTTGCTTCCCGCCAATCAAGTCTGGGCCAAAGATGCGCCGGTTCTGGTCGTGTTTTGCTCCAAGAAAACTTTCGCGCACAACGGATCGCCGAATCGCGTTTACCAATTCGATGCGGGCACGGCGAGCGGATATTTCGCTTTGGGCGCGGCGCAAAACGGCCTGATCGCGCACGGCATGGCCGGCTTCGACGAAGAACAAGCGCGCGCCACTCTGGGCTTGCCGTCCGACTTCGACCCGATCGCAGTTTTCGCGCTGGGCTATCACGGCGATAAAGCGAATTTGCCCGAAGGCTACGCCAAAAACGAAGTTCCCAGCGACCGCCGCCCGATCAGCGAATCAATCATGGAAGGCCGCTTCATTAGTGATGAAGAAAAGCTGGCCGAAGCCGACACCCAAATCGACAAAGTATGAATTTCGAGCGCGTTTTAATCGCCGGTGCGAACGGCCAATTGGCGCGACAGATCATTGCGCAAGCGCCGCAAGGCGTCGAATGTGTTGGTTTATCGCATGGCGAACTCGATATTTGCGACGCGCAAAGCATCGCGCGCGCGCTGGAAAAAGTACGCCCGAATTTGATGGTAAACGGCGCGGCGTACAACGCGGTCGATAAAGCCGAAAGCGAAGGCATAAGCGCGGCACTGGAAATTAACGCATTGGGCGTCGCACGATTGGCGAGCGCATGCCGCGAAGCCAAAATTCCGCTCGCGCATTTCTCGACCGATTACGTTTTCGACGGCGCGCAGGAAAGTCCGTATTCGGAAACCGACCGTCCCGCGCCGCTTGGCGTTTATGGCGCATCGAAATTGGCGGGCGAAAATATCGCTCTAGCGGCGCACGAACGCAATTGGGCGATTCGCGTTTGCCGCTTGTTTGGCCCCGATTCGCAAGCTAACTTTCCGCGATTGATGTTGAAACTGGCGCGCGAGCGAGGCCGAGTTCGCGTTGTCAATGACCAGATCGGAAACCCGTCTTACACGCCCGACGTGGCGCGCGCGACGTGGCAATTACTGCGAAATTCCGATGGTGGATTGTTTCAAATCTGCAACGCCGGCGACGTTTCGTTCGCCGATTACGCGCGCGAGATTTTCCAGCTTGCAAATATGGAATGCGAAGTCGAAAGCGTGTCAAGCCAGGAATATAACGCGCCTGCCAGACGCCCCAAATACGCCGCGATGAGCAACGCCAAAGCGCACGCTTGCGGCGTGGAGCCGCTTCGCCATTGGCGCGAAGCCGTCCGGGAATTCTTGAGCGAACCCGCAACGTAAGCAAAGAGCCAGGCAAGAAGCCAAACAAAAAGTACGCCTTTATTCAGGCGTACTTTTTGTTTTATCAGATCGCTTTAAGCCGTTACGTAACCGCGTAATTTGCGGTGAAGCTGATCGCGCCCGCGCGCGAGGCGGCTTTTCACCGTACCGGTCGGAACGGATAAAATGCGCGCGATGTCGTTGACTTCCATGCCTTGAAAGTGGTGCATCACGATAACGGCTTTGTGGTCGTCGGACAGCGTTTGCACAGCCTGGCGCACGCGCTTTTGCAATTCGTCGTTGGCGATTTTTTCTTCCGGCAATTTCGCCGTATCGGGAAACTCCATCGGCTCGACATCGCCTTCGGCCCCGGTGCGCGGCGTGTCCATCGACTGAAAGCGGACACGCTTTTTGCGACGCGCGCGGTCGCGGCAAAGATTTAAAGCGATGCGATAAAGATAAGTCGAAAACGCTTCGTCGGCGCGTAGTGTTGGTAGCGCGTCGTGCAGGCGAATGAAAACGTCCTGCGTCACATCCTGCGCATCGTGATGATCGCTCAGCATTCCATAAACCGCGTTATAAATGCGGCGATGATAAAGCTGATAGATTTCTTCAAACGCTTTGCGGTCGCCTTCTTTGGCGCGCTGCAGGATTTTCAAAAACGCAGCTTTGGCCGGATCGATCGGACGCGGCGCGCCGTTGGTTTCGGCTTCGATTTCGGCTTCGTCTTCGGGAATTTCAATCGTCGGCAATGCTTCGCCTGTCGAGTCCTCAGCCGCGAGATCGCTTGCATCGGTCGCGCCATCGACGGAAGCGCCATCGGTGGAAACGCCATCGGTGGAAACGCCATCGGTGGCAACGCCATCGGTGGCAACGCCATCGGTGGCAACGCCGTCGGCGCCGTCGAGGTTTTGCGGTGGCGCCAGAAGGCGGTTGGTCGCGTTCTCTCGCATAGCGGCGTCGTCGAGACGCGCAAAAGAAAGCAGACGCGGCGCGCCTGCTTGACTGTGGATGCGGGAAAAAGCGAAAGCGTTGGGCATTGCTGGATTGTTAGCGCGTAGCTTCTTTGAGGTCTTCGATGGCGCGCTCAATGTCTTCGATTTTGCTTTCGCAACTCGAAATCAATTGTTCGGCGCGCTCGAAGGGCGTTGCATTGAGCAAATTCAGTGCGCGCGCGCGTTGCCGCCAAATATAAGTCGAAATCGCCGCGCCCGCCAAAATTCCAAGCGCGACGCCGCTGTAAAGCAAAGCGTCGCCGCGTTTTTCATCACGACCGATTCCAGCAAGCTGCAAAGTGCCGAGTTGCATTGAGTTCCTTTGGAAAGTACGCCCGAACCAAGGCGTACTTTTAAAGCGGATTGTCCAGGTCGTAAATGCCGTCGGTTTCGTCCTGGCCTTCAAAAATCCGCTTGACGAATGTTATCAATTCCGCCGGGTTGAAGGGCTTTGTCAGGTAAAGATCGGCGCCGCTTTGCCAGCCGCGAAAAACATCGGAATCCTGTGCCTTGGCCGTCAGCATGATGACCGGAATGTTCGCAGTCGCGTCGCCTTCCTTGAGCTTGGCCAGGGCTTCCAGACCATCCATTTCGGGCATCATCACGTCCATCACGATCAGGTCGGGCTTTTCGGCGACGGCGACTTCGAGCGCCTCGCGCCCGTTACTCGCCGTCACGACAGTGTAGCCTTCTTTTTCCAGATTGATCTGTACCAAACGGACGATGTGTTTTTCGTCATCTACGGCCAAAATCTTTTTGGGCATTTTTTCCTTCTTGCTAAAATCGCGCGCCGAGTGTCACGTCATTATAACGCGCTGCGAGGACAGCGAACAGGCTCGACGTTTTCCCTCGCGTCGCAACTCCACGCCGGGCTTTCGTATTTGCGTTGCAAACCTTTCGCCAGTGTCGTTTCGCTTTCGTTCCAAGCATCTTGCACCAGCGACACGCCCAAAACGCGCTCGACGCCGCTGCACAACGCTTCGACAACCACTTCGCGTGAATCGCGCACGCCCAGTTCGCGCAACGAAATCATGTTCGCCGAACTACCGACGGCGTGCTGCCATGCAGTTTCCTCAATATCCAACAACAACGATCCGTGCTGCAAAATCACGCCGTTTCTTCTGGCTTGCGCCGCGCCGATCAGCTTGCGATTATAGACGACGAAGTCAGCACGCGTCGATGCCGCAAAACAATTGGCCGAACGCGCCGCCGCTTCGCGCTCCCCGCGACTTTCCGCCGGCGCCAGTTCGGCGCGCACGCCCAACGTTCTCAGACCGTCAATAAATGCCGCGCTCAAAAAGCGATACGCGCCTGCAACCGATTGCGCCTCGGCGGGCAAAGTTTCGGCGCGCACCACGAAACTGTAAGTGATCTCGTTTTGATGCCACACGGCGCGGCCACCCGTCGGGCGGCGCACCCAATCGCTTCCGGCGCGCGCGTTTTGTCCTAACAAGGCGCTATCCTTCAAAGCATCGTCGAATCTTTGAAAACGTCCGAGCGAAAGACACGCCGGACTCCAACTATAAAAGCGTAGCGTCGAAACCGCATCGCGCGATTCGCCCGCGATTAATAACGCTTCGTCTGCCGCCATGTTGTGCGCGCCACTGGCCGCGCCATCGAGAATTAAACGCATTGAAGTAGACAGCAGGAAGTAGGTAGGAAACAGGCTTGCGGCGGAATCGCATGGGAAAAGTACGCCGGAATATAGGCGTACTTTTCCTGAAACCTTCTACTGCCTACTCTCTACTGTTCCCAGTTCGATTTCAAACTCGCGCGATTCGCCCGGCTGCAAAATCGGCAGTTCGCCGCGTTCGCGAAGTTCGGCGCGCGAAGTCAACGGCGCGTTGCTCGGTTCCAAACCGCAAACGTAGGTTCCGGCGCCCATCATTTTCCATTGCGTGAAACACGGCAGCGTGTCGGCGCGATAGCAAAGATAAGCGCCGAAACCTATTTCTTGGTTCCAGATTTCGGCGCGCACGCGGCCATTTGCGTCGGGCGTCATGGTGTGAAAATAACAGCGTTCGGCATAGCCCGCTTGCGGCGGTTCGAGCTGCGCCCAATCGTCCAGGCCGGCGGCGGCGGCTTCATCGCGCGGCTCGCAGCGCGCCGACGGAGCGCGAATGATCGAGTTTTCGGACACGACCGGAAAACCAAAGTTACAATGATACAAAATCACCATCGGCGCCGGCTCGAAGCCTTCGTTGGTCAGCGAATCTTGAACCAGAAGTTTGCTTTGGCCCAACCTCGCTGAAATTTTACGGCGCAAAACCAGGTTGGGGCCGAACACGCGCGTCTGGCGTAGCGTGCCTTTGCACGAAATCTCCAATTCGTCGCCGTCCCAAGTTTCCTCGGTTCGCACATTCGTCGCTGGCAAATAAGACGCGCGGTCGTGAATTCCAAACTGTTCGCCGCCGTCTTCGCACGCGACGCTAAAAGAACTGAAGCCGCACGTCGTCAAAAGCCCGCCGCCAAAGCCACGCAGCCAGCCCAAATTCTGGTTTTCAAAATAGGCCGGATGCGGCCAGCCCGTACTCGAATGCCAGCACAGCGAACGCCCGTTGTGCTCGGCAAAAACGATGTCCATGCCGCGCGAAGGACAAACGCCAAAACGAAATCCACTGCCGGTTTTGATCTCGCAAATCTCGACGCCGCGCTCGTTTCCTTCGACCAATTCCAGTCGCGTGACGCCGGCGATTTGCCTGATTTGCCCGCTGCGGCGGCGCAGTTCGTCGCGCGTCCAAGATTTTCCCCAAAGCTGTGCCATGCCCGAAAGTATAACGTGCAAAGTACCGACAAAAGTACGCCCGAGTATCGGCGTACTTTTTGGTTTTCATGGGTTGTGCTGTCGTGCAAAAGTAATGCGCCCTCACCCCCGGCCCCTCTCCCAACATCGGGAGAGGGGAGACTGAGCTGTTTTTCTAATTCTCGATTCTTTCACAATTCTCAATCAAGACAGCAATGTCTGCTCCCCTCTCCCGATGTTGGGAGAGGGGCCGGGGTGAGGGCGCAACGCCCAGAAAACTTTTGCGCTATAGTGCGTAACGGCTAAAACGCTACAAGCGATTTCGGGGCGCGGAATCCGACCGAAATCCGGCTTCTCGCCCATGCCGCGAAATCACTGAGCGCTGCGTGTAGCAGTCGGCGCGTTACGCACTATACCGCTTCAGGCAGCATCGGCGCAAACGTTTCAGGAAACCTTATCGCGCGCCGCTACTTAACGCAAAAAACATCTTCTCTTCACGCGTGCGAAACACAATCGAAAAACGCGGTGGCCAAAATAAGATGCAGAAACCATCGACGCATTCTTCCATTCCTCCGCTTCTTCCAGATTCCCCTCGGTTTTTCCGAACACGCCGCCGTACTCGATTCCCAATCGGGCGGTGGCGTTGTCTTGCCCAGTGGCAGCGCGCGCCAATCGGCGGAACGCCGCGCGCCTTCGGTTCGTTGCGTTAAACTGTTTTTGCCCTTTATTCCGGCGTACTTTCCTTATGCCCATTGAAGATTTCCAGCCATCCGCCGTTGCCGCCGTGCAAGAACTGCGCGCACGTTATCCCCATTCGCCGTTCCTGACGCTTGGCCAAACTGTATTGTGGGACGAGCCGGTCAAGGCCGCTTTTTGCCGCATTTTGGAAGCCGTCGCGCCCGACGCAACGATGGTCGCGGCGATTCACGATACGGATTATTTCGCCAAATTGGGACACATCGAATCGGCGGAAAAATTCGTTTTGCTGCCGCACAACGACGGCTCGACACGCGGCCTGTGGAGCGCCGCCGGCGAACTCAGCTGTCTTTTCGGCGCCGAAACCGTCCCCACTCGCGCGGCTCTGGCCGAGGCCGGCGTCGCCTTCGACCGCGTCGCGAAATTTTATCCCGGCGGCGCGGGCGCACTTTTGGATGAACAAACCGAGGCGTGGGGCTGGCGCGCGCTTGTCCACACCGAGCCGCACGCGCTCATCGCCGCCGATGTAAAATTGCGCGACATCGCGCCAACGCTTCGCGCGCAGTTGCAATGGGCTGTTGGGGAAAGTTTGTCTATTCTGGGCAAAAACGCGCCGCGCGACGTGGCCGACAAAATCGCGGGCTGGATCGACGAATACATCGAATTCGACGAAGACGGCACGCTGTCGGATTTGTATCGCGCGCTGACGCCCAAATTGTGGGCGATGGTGCGCGGCGGCGGCGCGTGCAACTTGCAAAGCGGAACTTCGACCGAGATTTTCCGATTCAATCGCCAAACGCAAAGCCTGCCGCGCTTTGCCTTTCTCGATTTGTTTTTAAATCCCAAAACCCGCGAAACCGCGCGGCGCTGCTACGACGACGCAGTGCGCGGTTCGGGCATCTACACGCTGAACCAGTTCGGCGACGGCGCGATTCCGTTCGACGTTGTGATTCGCGGGCGCGGGCGCGGCACGCTGCGCTTGCACGAAGGTTCGCTATTCATCGAAACTGAGGAACCGATCACGCTTTGCACGGGCTGCGACTGCGCTTCGCTCGAAGATTTGGCGGGCGTTTTGGAAGCAAAATTCGGCTCCGATGTCGCAGTTGTCGGCAAGGCCGTCGCCTTGATTTCGATGCTCGCCGCCGAATATATTTTCGTGTTTCACGAAAAAGCCAGTGGCTACACGGCGCGCACGCAGGCGATGAATCAATGTTTGCGCGATGCCGGAATCGAATGGAATTTGCATCCGATGCTGCGCTTGAAATACGAAACCTGGAGCGCGCTCGAAAACGTCGAAGCGAGTTTTCAATTGCCGCCGCATCTGGCAACGGCGTTCGGCACGAGCCAAATTTCCGCGCGCGATTTCGCGACTCATTGGAAGACGGCTTGCGAAAATTCCGGCGCCACGCGCGCCGCCTTGAAAGCGTGTCACGCACCGCGCGACTTGATGGGATTTTTGGCGCATTCCGATGCGGCGCGCTGGCAAAAAATCTTGCAAGAATATGATGCCGCGCGCGGTGCGATTCAAAAAGTACGCCTGAATTCAGGCGTACTTTTAGAGCAAATCGAAACGCTTCGCGAGTCCGCGCGCCAGTCGACAACAAACGCCGCAACAATCGAGCGTGCCAAAGGCGACGATTGGCGCGCAAGCGTCCAGCCTCTGCGCTGTAAACTTTTCGACTTGAAGGAAAACGCCGCCGCGCGCTCCAGCGAAACGACGAAGTTGACCAAAGAAGAACGCGCCGCGCGCGCGAATTTGGAAGCCGAAGAAGAAACCGAAGAAGAAAATCTGCGCGCGCAAATCGCCGCGCAGATTAAGCGTCGCGCGCATTTCGACGAGGAAATCGAAGCGCAACGCAGCCGCGCGCGCGAATCGAAATCGCAGGCGCGCGCCTTGACTTTGCAGCGCGTCTCAACCGAAAAAAGCGCCGAAGCAATTGCCGCGCGCGAAACAATCGCGCGCCTGGAATACGAAGCCGAACTGGAAAGATTACAACGCACGCGCGACGCGCTTTTGGCCGGTCAAAGTTTGCGCCTCACCAACCTGCGCCCGACGGCTTGGTGGTTTCCGCTTGTCTCGCCAGACGGAACATGGTTTCGCGCTTTGGTTTCGACAACGCAGGCGCGCATTGAGGAATTGTGAGCGATGAAATACAACGTCACTGTTCGCGCAAGTCTTCTACTCAGCCCCGATGTCTGTATCGTACCCGCCCAGATTCTTGAAGTTTCTCTAGATTGCTACCTTTGCAATCGCCGCCATCGCACCGTTGTTATGAGGAAAGGCGAGCGTTCTTATTGCACTCCGACACACCACTCTCACTCGGCTCAAATCCTTCACAGTGAAATCTCAGTCAGAAACGAAAGAACGGACATCATTTATCGTTTTAATTACGACTTCAAGTGTTTCTGGGATTTAAAATATAAAACTGTCGCCTCCGACCAACTATCATGGGGCAGAATTTCGTTCACCGTGACGTGTCCACAATGTGGGGAAATACACGACCAAAGCACGCAGCAAAATCTAGTGAGACCGTTCCAATATTTTTGTGATTGCGGGCATTTGCTTTATCTCGACGATCAAGAAATGCCGGTATTCGATGAGGTCGCCCAACATCATTCGGGACTTTATCAACCGCGCCGGGACAAATAAACAGAACAAAAAAGTACGCCCATATTCAGGCGTACTTTTTTGTTTTACAGAACTTTATGCGGCAGACGAATCCGGCCCGATAACCGTTGTTTGCGTTGTTTGGGCGCTGGGATTTCCCGGCGTCATTTCGCGCGCCATTTGCAAAACCAGTTCGACCAGTTTGTTGATGCCCGGCTCGGCTTCGCTCGCGCTTTGCGCCAGCATGAAAGCGGCGGTCGAAACGATTTTATTGGGCGCGTCAACATAGACTTCATCGACGCCGGTCACGCTGTGCTGCGCGCCGATGCGCGTCAAGCCGAGGCTCGTCGTCGCGTCGGAGCCGACGGTCATCGTCGGGTTTTTGCCGCGCAACGCGAGCGCCACGACAACCGGCGCAACGCACATCGCGCCGATGGGTTTTCCCAGCCCGTGCATTTCCTGAACCAGGCGCGCGACGTCGGCGTTCACGGTCGCGGCGTCGCCGTCCGCCGCGTAAGTACACAGGTTTTTCAGCGCGCCGTATCCGCCGATGATGACGAGCGCGTCGAGTTCGTGCGCCGAAACCTCGCTCGTCGACATGATTTTGCCGCGCACGATGCGCGCGCTCTCGGCCAGCACGCCGCGCGATTCGCCGCGCGTTTCGCTGCGCGCTTCATCGCCCGTATAGTGATTGACGACGTGCGCCTGCTCGGTGTCGGGCGCCATCGCCTGCACGGTTGCGCCGCCTTTTTCCAGCGCCAGAATCGTCAGCACGGCCTCATAGATTTCGCTGCCGTCTTGCACGCCGCAGCCCGACAAAAGTACGCCTACTTTCGGCATAAGTCACTTCCTTTTTAGAATTACAGGATACAAGGATAAAGCAGGATAGATACGATATTGGAAAAGTAGGCCCAAATTACGGCGTACTTTTGCTTTATCCTGCCTTATCCTGCTTCATCCTTATATCCTGTGATTCCCGTTATTCGGCGAAAACGACCGGCACGCGGTGCGGAATGATGCCCGCTTCAAAGCCGCGATCCAAGAACAATTGTACGGCGCGGCGGCCATCGTCGCCATAATCGAGCGTGCGCTGATTGACATACATGCCAACGAAACGGTCGGCCAGGCCGCGCCGCGTTTCCATGTCGCGCGCGAATTCCATCGCGTAATCGAGCGCCTCGTCGCGGTTTTCCAGCGCATACGCGATGCTTTGCCGCAGCAAGCTCGAAGTGCGCTTCATCAAATCTTCGCCCAGATCGCGGCGAATCGCGTTGCCGCCAAGCGGCAGCGGCAAACCGCCGGTTTCGCTCGCCCACCATTTTCCAAGATCAATGATATTGTGCAAGCCTTCGTCGCCGAAAGTCAACTGGCCTTCGTGAATTAAAAGGCCGGCGGGCACTTCACCGCGCGCGACGGCAGGCAAAATTTCATCGAACGGCATTGCGACGGTTTCGATATTCGGCGCGAAAAGCTTGAGCGCGAGGTAAGCCGAAGTCAATTCGCCCGGAATCGCCACGCGCTGTTTTTTGATTTCGTCCAGATCGTAATTTTCGCGCGCGACCATCATCGGGCCATAGTTTTCGCCCATCGAAGCGCCGTGCGGAAGCAGCGCGTAACGCTCGTGCAAATGCGCGTAAGCGTGAATCGAAATCGCCGTGACTTCGTAAGTTCCCGTCGCGGCGCGGTGATTAAGCGTTTCGATGTCTTGCAAAACGTGATCGAACTCGATGTCGCCGGTCGGGATTTTGTGGCGCGCCAGAGCGTAGTGCATGAACGCGTCATCGGAATCGGGCGAGTGCGCGACGGTAATTTTTGGCATGATATTCAGGCGTACTCTTCCAGCGTCACGACTGGCCTCACGCAATTTTTTATCCGCGCTTTCGCCCGGTCGTTCCCGCCTTGCCGGATTTCGGCGCGCTTGGTTTTGCCGATGTTGTTTTGCCTGCTGCTTTCACCCCAGATTTGGGAACACTTTTGTCCGGTGCTTTGGCTACAGTTTTCGTCGCGGATGCGCCAGGTTTTTCGCTTGCGGGTCGCTTGGAATTTTTCGCGCCCGATTTTTTTGCGGCTTTTGGCTTTTCAAGCGGCGGCTTTGTGGCGTTGGCGGTTTTTCCCGTTTTGGCGCGCGTTGCTTTGTCGCCTTGCGCGCCGTTGTGAGATGGAGGCGAGTCGGGTATCGAGCGACGCATGCGCGTGTCGTCGGTCGATATTCCAGCGGCTTCAATGGCGCCGTCCCACGAGCCGAAACGCCGCCGCGCCGCGCAAAACAGCGGTTGATTATCGGTTTGCACCGCTTTGGATGACAGCGCGACGCGCGCGCGGTGCAGCGCCTTAATATCGCTCACCACGCGCTCTTCGTCCCACAATTGATAGCGCGCGACTTCGTTGATATTCAGGCCGGCTGCGGCGATGGCCTCGCGCCACGAATTAAAGCCATTCGGGCGCAAAGCGGCGGCGGCCAAAGGCGGATCGAGTTCGACGCTGACCGAACGCCAGCTCAAGTCGGCACCTTGCGCCGCCAGTTCCTTGATGCGCGCGACGATGCGCTCGCGATCCCAGCGGCGATATTTCCCGATGCTTTCATAGTCGATGTCCGCCGCTTCGACGGCGCGGCGCCACGTTCCGAAATGCCACGCCGCCGCGCGCACCAAATTGAGATGCTGCGCTTCTGCCGTCGCGTAATTGAGTTCGACGCCCGCGCCGTGCAACTTCTTGATCGCGGCGACAATGCTTTTTCGTGTCCAGCGCACAGTGATGTTTCCTTATTGCGGTTCGGTTATGATAATTGCAATGACTTCGAGCAACTATTGGAGCGTGCCCGCTTCGGGCTGCTTTTATTGTAACTGTTCTTGCCGCAGTGTCGCAAGAGAAAGCGGTTGAAAAAGTACGCCTGAACAAAGGCGTACTTTTCAGGCGAGCGTGACGATGAGGTCCTCGCCCTGCGCGCGCACCTTGTAACGCGCCAGCGGCGCTTTGGCCGGACCGCTTAGCACCTGGCCGTTTTCGTCGAAGCGCGAGGCGTGGCACGGGCACAAAAAGCGTTCCCCGGCGCTTTTTGGCTGCCAGTCGACGGCGCAGCCGGAGTGCGTGCATTTGGCCGAAAGCGCCTGCCATTTGCCTTGCGTTTGAAAAACGACGATCGGTTCTTTCGCGCCGGAAAGAAAAGCCAGAGCTTTGCCTGCGGGCGTTTTGGTGGTTTTGGCCAGCAGGAAAACGCCTTTGGGATTTTCGACCGGCTGCACCGCCAGCACGTCCGAAGCCGGCGCGGGGCTTTTGCTTTCTTCTCCGGCGCAACCGCCCAATCCCCAAATCGCCGCAGACGAAGCGCAGCACGTGAGACACGCGGCGCGCAAAAAATCGCGGCGAGATAACGCGCCCGACGTTTCGCCCAACGATTCATCCGATGATTCGTTCGATGATGCGCGCGGCGCGAGTTCCAGGTTGTCTGTCTGATCTGAAATCAAAAAAGCCTCCGATAAGTACGCCTGAATTCCGCTTCTTTTGCGAAAACGCGCGACAGGCGCGCAGTTTGGGCGTTAATCGCGCGGCTGTCAACAAGCGGAAAAAACGCTGTTATAATCAACTGGACTTACGCAGAAAGCTGCGCCCCTACGAAAACGACAACTTTGCATAAGTCCAGATCAAGTTCCTTTATGAAGAATTTTCTTTTAGCGCCGCGCGCGCGATTATGGGCGGCGGGTTTTGCGGCGTGCGTTTTTTGTGTGTCGTGTTCGCGTCCCGATTCGGGTAGCGGTAATCCCGAAAACAGTGTTGCGCGTGTCGCTGCGACAAAGCCGGCGCCGACCGCCCTGCCGACTGCGACGCCGATTCCCGCGCGATTGCCGATCGCGCCGTGGGCCAGAAAACACGTCATTCTCAAAGTGCCGGTGAAGCCGGGCCGAAAAGTGTTCGCGCTGACTTTCGACGACGGCCCGTGGCCGGAATATACGCGCCAGATACTGCGCGTTTTGAAAAAAAACAAAGTGCGCGCCAGTTTTTTCATGGTGGGCCAGGAAGTTTCGCGGCGCCCCGAAATCGCGCGTGAAGTGAGCGACGGCGGCCACGCCATCGGCAATCATTCGTGGGATCATCCCAGCCGCCCGCGCGACCCGAAGGCGCAAGTCACGCGCACCGACGCGGCGATCAAAAAAGCTGTCGGTTATGCGCCGACGTTTTTCCGCCCGCCTTACGGCATCTTGAAAAACGGCATGGCGCGCCAGGCGATGAATCAGGGCGCTCCGGTCATTATCTGGTCTGCCGACGGCGCCGATTGGAAAAAACCCGGCGCGGAGAGGATGGCGCGCAGAATCATCAATCAGGCTTCGCCCGGCGGCATCGCGCTGATGCACGACGGCGGCGGCAATCGCAGCCAGACCGTCGCCGCATTGCCGATCATCATCAAGCAACTGCGCGCGCGCGGCTATTCCTTCGTCACGCTACCCGAACTTCTCCAAATGCGCTACGTCGCGCCGGCCAAGCCTAAACCTGCTAAAACACCGCGCGCCGCGATAAAAGCGAACGTCGGGCCGACGCCCAAAGCCGGTGCATAATTTTCTTCTCAAGTATTTCTTCCGGGCGCGCGACGAAAGCGCGCGCGAGTCATCCAAAAGTACGCCTGAATTCAGGCGTACTTTTCATTTATGTCTCACAAGGAGTTTTCGTGAAACGTTCTTTTTTCGCGTGCGCGTTGGTTTTGGGTTTTTCCCCGCTTGCCTTTGCGCCCGTTGCGGCGCAAACGCCCGTCGCCGCGCCTGTTGCCAATCTCAATTTGCTGCCGTCGCCACAAATCGTGCCGCCGGTTCTGGGCGCGAGTGGCAGCGCGACGATTGTGCTGGCGCCCGATTATCCACTTAATACTTCGCGCTTGCGGATCGCGATTTACGAGGTCGGGCGTCCGGCGCGCCTGGCCGAAATCGAGCGCGATTTCGCGGTTGTGGGCGAGCGGATGCAGGCGAGTTTCAATTTGCAGGCGAGTCCGGGAAGTTATGAAATTCGCGTAGTTGCAGGCGACAAAGCGCGCACGCCGATGTCGCTGCCGGCGCCGCTTGTGGTTCCCGGCATTGACCGCAAGCCGGGCTGGTGGCTGCTCAACGGCTCGCCGTTTTCCTCGTTCGGCGAGGACAAAGCCGGCGACAACCCCGGCACGCCGTTTTTCATTCCCGGCCTAAAGCGCGACGGCAAAGGCAAAAAAACGACGCAGAACATTTTTGTGCCGGCGACCGCGCCGCTTTCGTTCAAGACATTGGTTCTGCCGTCGCTGCATGAAATGCTCGCGCCGAATTACGATTTCACAGCGATGAAAGTGAAAGTGCAAAAACAAATCGCTGACGCACAGGCGCAAGGTGAGCGCGGCTTTGTCGGTTTCGCGTTGCCTGATGACACCGAATTGACTTCGTGGGACGCGCCTGCGCCGCTCGGCGGCGCACGAGTCATCACGCAGGTGCGCCAGATCGTTTCGTCACTCGCGCCTGATGCAGCATTGATTTTGTCGGTTTCGCGTTACGATTCGCCACGCAGAAATTATCTACAAAGCTATGCGGCACAGTTCGATGCTGTAGTCGTAAATTTCAGGCCGTACTCCGATTCGACATGGTCGATAAAAACTTTCCGTCGCGCCGCCGAAGAGCAGCCAAATTACGATTTGCCGATTTTCGTTAAGTTTGTGCCTTTTTCGTTTGGTGCTGGAAATACAGAGATGCCAAAGCGCGTTCTCGACACGTTCATGGCCGGCGCGACAGGATTGGATAGCGATTCGCGACACCTCAACAGCTTGAATGCTCACGATTGGATTCCAATCGTCAACCGCAATTTGCCGATGTTTGTCGGTTCCGTCACGCTCGAAGACATCGGCATTTTGCCTTCGCCCGACGACGCAAGCATGAGCCGCGACGAAACGCTTTACGAAACGTTGCGCGGCGCCGGACGCATCCCGCTTTTAGCGCGTTTAAAAAGTGGCAAAGACGCCGAATCGCTGGCGGTTTCTCTGGGCAATCGCATCAGCGCCGCGACGATTGAAGCCTTGCGTGCGGCGGCGACTGACGGCGCGCGGATTTACATCGAAGGCGCGCCGACGCACGACGAAACCGGCAAGGAAACCGGCTGGCGCTTGGGTTCACTAGTCGGCGGCAGCATCAAGAAAGGGGAAGGTACGCCTGAAAAAGGGCGTACTTTCATGACGTTGGAAGACGGCTGGACATTCGGCACCGGACGCGGCACGCGCGTGGACGTAGAGCAAGATGTCACGGTCACGGTTAATAAAGGCACCGTCGTAGGGCAGGCGAAGCAGGAAAAAGGCAAATATCTTTTGACGGAGCCGCGCGTCGCGGCGCGCCTGGCCGACGGCACGCCGGCGCTGATTATCAATCCGGTCGGCAAAGGCGAAGTCATCTGGATGCCGCACCGCGTAGTCGCCGAAACCGAGGCGACGGACAAAAACGCGAAGTCCGGCGCGGCGCGGCTTTATTACGCGGCGGTTGCGGCTTACGTGCAGCCGGCGCTGGTGCAATTGCGCGGCACGGATGCGCGTCTCGCCGGTGCTGCAAACGTGCGCGCCGCGCTTCGTCGCAGCGCGCGCGGCACGATGCTGCTGGCGCTTTTCAATGATGCGGATCGGCCTGCGGCAGTCGCAGCGAGCATCGACGGCGCTGCCGGCGTCGCGCTCGACCTGGCGACCCAGCGCGAATTGCCGCTTGCGGTGCGCGGCTTTTCCAGCGAAGCCAGTGTGACAATCGCGCCGCACGGCTGGACGCTGATCGCTTTTGCCCAAACGCGCAAAGCCCTGGACGAAGAACGCAACGCGCCGCGATTGCAAGCAAAATTGCGCTGAATTTCAAGCTCGCAAAAAAGTAGGGGCGAAGCATTCGCACGCAAATTCCGATTCGTGAATCGAAATCACAACGCGAATGCTTCGCCCCTACCAATACGAACACAAACGAAAAAGTACGCCTGAATAAAGGCGTACTTTTACAAAACAAAGCCGCGCTTTATAAAGCGCGGCTTTGTTTTTGGGTTCGTTTTACGAGGCGAATATCAAGTCGGGCGAAACCGGCAACGCGAGCTTGGTGTTCGCCGGAATCGGGTCGGCGGTGTAAGTGATGGATTGCCAGTCGCGACCGCGCCCATTGCCCTGCGCATCGTTTTCGATTTTCGTCGGATAAGAAAGTCCATCGATCCAGCTCCGCATCGCGCCGCGCGCATTGCCATCGGGGTCTTGTTCACTGTCGTAGTCAACTTCATCTGTTGGCGAAAACGCCTGCACGATGTTTCCAGTCACCGCAAAAGAATAATCGAGGCGGCGAAAGCGCGTCGCCGCCGCTTTTTCGGCATTGCTTACCGTCGTGTCGCCGTCGAGGCTGGTATCGCGCAGCGGCAACGGCACTACGAACCATGATCCGCTTTCGGCGAAAATCGTTGCCTGAATCTTAATTTCCATGCCCGGCGTGTAGGCGCGCGTCGCGCCGGCGGCGGGCGCCGTGAACGGATCGCGTTCAATGCGAACGTCGGCAAGGCGGTAGATGGGCAAGCCTGGCGCATTGTTCGGCAGAAAAGTCAGGATATTCGTATTTCCGGTAACATCGGGCACTGCGTTAGCAGTCAAGGTCGTTGGAAAGGTGTACCATTGCAACGCTGCCTGCGTTCCTGCGCTATCTCTTTGATAGAAGGAAGCGCGTGTCGTTGCAGGTTGTTCATAAAGCAAAGGATCATCTTGTGTGGCAATCGGATAAGACAGATCGGAAATCGCCGCCCACTCAAAGCTGCTGCCTATAGTTGCGTTGGGCGTCATGCCTGTAGCCGTTATATCTTTTTGCCAGAACATTGCTGCTGAAACGGTAAGGGGAATGCGAATTGGCGTACCTAAAGCGGCCAATGTATCGTCTGTGGTTCCCGCTGTTGTGCCAATCGAAGCCAACCGCCGCGCTGCAATCGTCGCAGCATTAGCATCAGGATTTGTCATCTGCCACTTTCGGCTGGTTACAAGGCTGGGATATTGGTCGGAGTTGAACCTCGTCACCAGTGTAGCAAGCGACTGGATGTCGTCCTCACCGCGCGAGTTGCCGGCAGTACCCGGAATCTCTAACAAGTCATAACTAAAGTTGTGTGTCGCGCTGGCGGTCGCTTCCAGTTTCTTTTCGGCTGAACCGATGAAAGTGCTGGCATCGGCGTCTTCTTTGATACGGACATAGGGCGTATCAGCAAGGCCAGCCATAGTCAGGTCAACAGCCTTCTTCGATTCGCCCGAATGCAGCACCGAAAGATAATAAGGTAACGGCGGCGCAACGTTACCGAAAACGCCATCGAACTTCACATCACGCACGACAGTCTCCGGGCCAGTCGTCGGGTTGATACCAACACTATAAAAGTATTGGTTGTTTGTCGTACCCGCAACGAGCAGTGCCGTTGTGCCGGGCGTACTCCCAGCGAATTTAATCGTGACACTGCGATTGCTTTTCGATCTTCTCGCCAGCCCAGGCGAAATAGTGATGTTGCTCCCGCTGACGGCTGTAACGGCGTAATAGGCGCTGCCGACTCCAGAAATTTGCAGTTTGTCGCCTACGAGAATTGTATTCGTTCCCAGATTAAGAGTGATGGAAGTCGCGCCTTTGGCGGCGCTTCCGCTTGTTGTGATCGGCGGAGTAATAGTGCGAACGGCACCGCTGCGCCCCACGACATCGGGGACGACTTGTGTGGGGTTGAGAATGACATTGCGTTTTGCCAGGAGAGCGATACGGGCAGAGTTGCGAACAATCGAACCGTCAACGTAGATATTGCCCTGCGAAACGACAGTCAAATCTTTAGTACCCAGATAGCCGCGAATGCGCACGTTGCCCTCGGCGTAAATCACGCCGTTAAATACCTGCGGATCGTTGATCGGATCATCGCCGCCGACAGCGACTTCGGCGCCGCCTAATCCGTAAGTGCGCGTCACGGTGCCATTAGCTGCAATCGTCAGTTTCATGCGATAGTTATCGCTGTTTGGTATGTTGATCGGATCGCCGTTCACTTTGCGCCAAACTTTAGATATGTCTTCATTGGGCAAAGCATCGGAGCGGCGGTCGCGCGTCACGATGATGGTATTGCCCTGCAATTCGATTTGCACGCCGCGAGGCCGGAACTCGGTTGGCGAAATCCAGCCACGCTTGCCGATTTGTTCGAGCGAACCGGTTGCCATCGGATAAGTGTATGTATCGGTTCCAAGACGAGGATGAGACAAACGAAAGGCATCTTTAATAGCGTTGGTGATCGCGCCTGTCTTGCCTTTATCAGCATTACCAGCCGAGTCTCCCGCTACAGTAGGAAACGATTTGCGCTGCCACAATCGCTGCATCTCGAAGTTCTTCAGCGTGCGATAGCCGGTCGCCGTCGCCACTTTTTCGATGTCGTTCGGGTTATCGATGTAAAGTCCAGGACCAAGGCCATATTGACCCTGATCTACGGCGTACTTTGTCAGTTGCAAATAGCGCTCATTCGAGGCGCTGAGAGTGGGCGGCGCGATGGGACGCACCGGATTCGTTGGGTCGGCATCGGTGCGGACTTGTGGAGAGGACGCCATCGCGGTTTTTGTTGTGCCGTCGCTGATCGTCGCGCTAGTCGCGTCTGTCGCCATCAGGTCGAGCGAACCGACAACATTGAGTGCGGCTCCCGTCGCGGGTAAAGTCAACGCAGCACGGTCGGCGACGCGCGCGCCTCCGCCAAAATAAACCCCGCGCGTCGTGCTCGCATTGCGCACCGGCTCGTTCGTGGTTTCGTGCGTGCCGTTGGAAACTTTGTCTCCGTCCGCATCAAAATTCGCTTGCAGCAAGCTGCTGGTCTGCGAGCCGATCAAGCCGTCGGTCAGCGAGCCGATAGCACGCACTTCGCTTCTGGCGGCAAACGCCGGCAGCAAACCGTCCAGCCCTTTGACCGTTATGGTCTTGCCGTCGCCCGACACGCTTTGCACAATCGCGCTGCTGCTCGAAGCGCCGCTGCGAAGCATCACGCTGCGGCCCGGTTCAACGGTCAGGCGCTCTTGCAAAGTCATCGTCACGGTCGGAGCCACCGATGTCGCGGCCACAGTCGCCTGCGTCAATTTTCCCGTCGCCAGACGATTTGTCTGCGTATCGTAATTGCCGGTATAAAGCGCGAACGAAAACGGACTGCCGTTTTTCGCCGAGCCTTTGTAGGCGGTTACACGCGCGAAAGTCGTTTCGTTATCCGAAGCCAGGCCGATAACTGAAATTTCAAGCAGCCCTTGCTGATCGTCGCCATACTGCGGTCTATTCTTTTTAGCAGGGTCGGGATCAGGATTAATGCTTGTCACCTCAGCCAGATAAGTTGGACTGCTCCCGCTCGAAAGCTGACGCGGGTCGGGGAACTTGACGTAAACACGGGCATTGTCCGGAGATGGAAGGTTCTTGTAATATTCGAGCTTTGCCCAATCGTCTTTAATCGCGTCGAAAACTCCGTCTTTGTCCCAATCGCCGTTAGAAACGCCCGCGGCAGAGTTATTGTCCTGCGTCGTCGCGTGAGGAACAGACCTGGCCCAGCCCTGAGCTTTATCGAACTCGGTGTAATAGCTGTTGTAATCGGCGTCGCCCGATGCCGGCGGCGGGCTGACTTGTTCGGGCCGCCAGTTTTCGCCGTTGTTCACCAGTTGCTCATTAACCAGGCGCATTCCGGCGTCCGCCGCTAGCCTGGCGTCGTTTTTTCCGGCCTGTCGCGCCGTCTGGTTGAGGTTCAGCGCGACGACCGTGACGAACGTCGAACCCAGCAGCGCTGCGAAGACCATCAGCAAAACCGCCAGCAGCAACGCCTGGCCGCCGCGGCGCGAATGGCGCGTGCTGCGACTCGAAAAAGTACGCCGGAATAAAGGATAACTGCGGCGAGACCGCTGCGAAGAAATGTCCATAAAATTGCGCCTGCCAAATCGGGCCGTCAGGAAGATAACGGCCCGCGAAAGTGGAACTGATTCTCAACGCACGAAAACTGCCTTCGCTCTTACAAAATGGGCTTATCCGGATTGCTTCGCGCCACGCAGTCGCGACAAAATTGAGCCGGGTTTCGCCAGGGCAGATGTCGAGTTGGAAGTTGTGTTTTGCGTTGCGCCTTGCGAGTTTTGCGGAAGGCGGCGCGTCGGCAAAGGCTTGGTGTCGTGCGTGATGGCGGAAGCAGTAGGCGCAGCAATGGCGGGCGTAGAAATTGAGTTCGACGTGGGAACGTTCACCGTCGCGGGCGTTGCGGGAATGGTTGGGTTTAGAGAAGCGTCGGGCGCGCCGGTCGGCAGATAGGCGCCGACGCGGTTGGCCAGCGCATTGTCGTGCGTCATCAGGTGCGTGCGCACGTCGTCGCCGTAGCGTTTCCACAGGCGCTTCATCATCCACATCGCGATCATCATTTGCCACGGGCCGATGACCGGCAGGTTGACCGGCAGGTTGACCGGCCCTTTGCGCGGCAGGCGAACCGGCGGAACCGCGCCTTTGCTGCCCGAACGCTGCCAGGCCATGTGCAGCATCAGCGACGCGAGATAACGCAAAAACACGCTCATTTAACGCTCCTTGAAGATCGGAAAAGTACGCCTGAATAAAGGCGTACTTTTGTGCGGCGATGCTTAGACGCGCCGTGTGGATTGGGGTTGCCGTGTTTTGCTTTACTGCGCCTCGAAGCTGTCGCTGACAGGCAGGCGGAAACCTGTGTCGTCATCGAGCAAGCCACGCGCGGCGCTGTCGTCGAAGGCGTAGGAAATGTTGCCGAAGTTGCCGCGATTCCAGGTCACGTTTTGCGGGTTGCCGGTTGTGGCGTTCCAGTTGGCGGCGCCCAAATTTGTCGTCGCCCATTTGTCCATCCAGTCGGCGACGAGGCCGGGAACGCTGCCGCTGCCATTGATGATCGGGCTGCGGTTTTCGCAGATCGCGCCCGAAAAATTGAGCTTGTAATTATAGCGGTGAAAACGATAGCCGGCGATTTTTTCGCCGCGCGTCCAGACGCCGTTGCGATCCAGATCGTTGGCCGCCGCCGTATTGGAATTGCCGATTGCGGCATCGAAATAATCGCCCGGAATGATTAACCAGCTTCCTTGCTGCGCGTAAACGTAGGCATTGACATCAATTGAAAGCGCGGGCGCGAGGGTCTCGAAAACGCGCGCCGCGTTAAATTGATTGAGGTTCTCGAACTTCATGCGCGCAAGGCGATAATACGGCATTGTGGCCGAGGAACCGGTCGCGTCGAAATAGCGCTCGACGTTGTTTGTTCCATCGACCAGGCGATTGTTGAAGCGCAGCGCGAAACTATTCGCTCTGGCAACGGCGCGCGAAAACACCCGGCTGTCGTAGGTGTAATTGTTGGCGAACGAGCTGGTATAAAAGCCGTGATCCAATGTCAGCACGTCTTCGGGTTCGCTGTTCCAGGCCGCGCTCGTCGCGCCATGAATCGGGTTGAAACCAAACTGCCCGACGCGCTCCCAATCGCCCACAGTTGCGTTGAACGTATCGTTGCGAATGCCCGGCACGTTGTCATAAGAATAGGCGCCATTCATCGTCGCGACAATTGAAGTCGCCATCGGGATTTTGTAGCCCGAAGTGTTGCTCGTGCCCCATTGCGTCAGGTCTTCGCGCCACGGCCACGAAGTGCTCAAAGTGCGCGTCGTGTTGCCGTTGGGCTTGCGATTGCCCACGCCCGCTAGAAAATAATAGGGTGCCGGCAAAGGCGGATCAATGCCGTAATTGTTGTACAAGACCCTGGTCGCGGTGTCGGCGTAGCGCCAGTTCGGCAAATTTCTCACATCACGCAGCCTGCCGCGTACAGCAACCGGCGGTTGAGCATCGCCGCCCAGCCAGCGCAAGTTGTAGCTCGTTGGGCTTTCATTCGCTGTCAAAGCCGAGATGCCGAAGCGGTCGAGTTCGGCGCCGCCAAGATCAACGACCGAGAGGAACTTATTAGGCGAATTCACAACGGAAGAATTCGCGTCGGCGGCCAGCTTGGCGCCGAGTTGCGCGCCCGATGGCGGCAATCCTCCGCCTCCCGTCGGAGGCAGGTAACCAACGGCGACGGCATCGCGGCGCTCGGCGCTGTGCTTGAAAGCCAGCCGCACATCGCCCGCGCCCGTAGCAGAAAAACGGCGTTGCAGCGATTGGCGAAAGCGCAAAACCTGGTTATACGCCGTCGCCGTCAGGCTGGGCGTCGCGTTGGTCAGCGGATCGGTTTCGCTTCGCACCGCGCGACCCGCAGGCTGCGCTGAGACCGCGCGGTCGAGAGTCAAAATTCCATTTGTAAAATCAATCGCCGTGATGCAGCCGTAAGGCTCGTTCGAGGTATTGGGAATGTCGATGTAAATCCAGTCGCCGACGCGAAACGGCGCCGCATCGTAAACGCTCAGCGTGTTTTCGCCGCCGACGGTCGCGGTTTTCAAGAGTGTCTGGTTGTCGGGGCGCGACAAAATTCCCGTCGGATTTAAGACCACGTTTTTGCGCGCCAGCAAAAGCAATTTGCGCGTCGTGCCGTTATCGGTTTGCAGCGCCGTCGTGCCTTCGAGGAACACGTTGTTCATCGAAACGATTGTCAGCGAGCGCGGCGGATTAAGGGCAATTCCGCGCACGCGCACGTTGCCTTCAGCGAAAAGTACGCCTGAATTCGGCCATGAAATCGTGCGCGAGTAAACGCCGCCGCCTGTCGCATCACCGGCCAGGGCTCCATCCGCGTTGCGCCAGCCTTTATGGGGCGCCGCGCCAATATTAAAGGTCGTGCCGTCGTCGCGCGAATCGAGCGTAATAGTGATCGTCGCGTCTGAATTCAGCTCGACCAAAGCGCCGCGCGCGCGAAATTCTTCCGGCCCGATCCAGCCGCGCAAATGCTGTTCTTCCAGTGACTTAGTGTTGTCACTTTGCGATGCGGGAACGCCGATTCGGTTAAAATTCGCGCCTGTCGTCGTGTCGAAAAGCATCTGGCGAAACTGCGCGTCGCTCATTGCCGAAAAGCCGTTGGCGCTGCCGGTTTTCTCCACGTCTTCAGGATTGTTGATGTAAACGCCGTCGCCGTAGCCATACAAAGCCGCGCCGGTGGAATAGCCCGTTGCGGGCTCGGAAAACTTGGTCAGGTTGCGATAGCGCCCGGCTCCTTCGCCGTTTGTAATATCGGGCGGCGAAAACGGCTTGACCTGGCGCTCGTCGCTCGGCGTATTCGACAACGCGTTCCAGCCGTCATCGGCAAGCTGGCTTTTTTCACTCGCCGATAAAGTTCCCCATGCGCCGGGGAAATTGCTCACGGAACTGTCGGCGGCCAAAAGCGAATCGGCCAGCGTTTGCGCGCTACCGCTGCTGTTGACATAAGTTCCGGCGACCTTCACTGTTGAAGTTCCTGCGGCGGTTGCGGCGGCGGTGGCGGGCGTGACGGCAGGCGCGATTTGCATCAAGCCCGAACAAGTGAGAGCGCCCGATGCGGCGCCCGAAAGAACGCCACTTTGCTTGGAACGTAGGTTGCGCGCTTTGACATCGCCGTACCACAACAGGCCGCCATTGGCGCGCACGCTGCCCGGAAGCGCGTTGCCTGCGACCGAAAAATCGGCGAACTCGCCCGTCGATGTTAGTGTTCCGGGCGTTCCCGTCGTACTGATCGTGCCGCTGTTATCGTAGTTGATGTAATTCGGCGCGCCGATTCCCGCCGCCATTTCGACGCGCTCGCCGATAACGGGCAAAGGCGATGGATTCGCCGTCAGTTGCAAAATCCTATTGGCCGCATCGTAGCTTTGCACAATGGCGGCGCGCGGCGCGTTGCCGGTTTGCCCGAACGTCGTCGGGTCGCCGATCATCGCGTAAAAGTGGGCGGCTGGAAAAGTGCCGCGCGTTTTGCGTAGCGTAACGCGAAAAGTGGTGCTGTCATAGGCCGCGACTTCGCCGCGCGGAACCTCGCCGGCCAAAAAATCCCAGTTGGAAATTGTGCGCATCGAAGCGATCAGCGCGTTGTGCGAAACGCCTTCCTTATAAAGCACATTTCGATGCCATACGGCGGGATTATCCGCCGCGCGCCCGATGACGGTCACGCGCAAATCGCCGGTTTTTTCGCCGCGATTGTCGGCATCGCCTGAGGCGATTTTCTCGACCTTGAGCATGAAATGCAGCGCGCGCGTATCGGAATTGAGTGCGCGCGGATCGGGATATTTGACAAAGCCATCGCGGTGATAAGCCTCGCCCGTTGCGGGCAGGACGCCGCTCGTCGCCCAGCCTTGCGCCAGGTCGAAGCTGTCGAAGTATGCCGAAAATTCCGCCGCCTCGCCGGGTTGCGGCGGCGGCGCATCGGTCTTGGGCCGCCACTGCAAGCCGCTTTCGCTGAGTTGCCGTCTCGCGTATTCAATTCCCGCGTTAGCGGCCTGAACCGCTTCGCCCTTGTCGCCCGTGCGCGCCGTCTGGCTGAGATTCGAGGCAACCACGGCGATGAAAGTCGTGCCCAGCAGCGCCGCGAAAACCATCAACAAAACCGCGAGCAAAAGCGCCTGGCCGCTGCGCCGCCCAAATCTGCGACCGGCACGCCGCGCTAAAAAAGACCAGTGGCGAAATTTCATTGCTCCTGTGTAACATGGAATTTCTCGATTTGTCAAACGCAAAAAGTACGCCTTTATTCGGGCGTACTTTTTATTGCGCAAGAAGCCATTGTAGGGACATGGCCTGCCATGTCCTCTGGCGAAGCGGACATGGCAGGCCATGTCCCTACAAAACCATTTCTTTGCGCAAGTCCAGCGTACTCTTTATTGCGCAAGGCGTTTTACAGTTTCCAGCGTGTCGATTTGTTCGGGCGGCTTATCCCCGCGCAGGCGCACGATGCGCGGAAAGCGCAGTGCAAATCCGCTTTTGTGGCGCGGCGATTCCTGAACGCGGTCGAATGTCACTTCGATGACGATTTGCGGCTCGACGACGCGCACTTTGCCATGCGCAAAGCCTGCAACGTGTGCGCGCGAAACCACTGAGAAAGCTCTTCCAATTCGGCGTCGGTCAGGCCCGAATACGCTTTGCCGATGTTCAAAAGTGTCGCGTCCGTTTCGCTCGCGCGCACCGCGAACGTGTAATCCGACAGCAATTTAGAGCGCCTGCCGCTGCCGACTTCGACCGAAGTCACGACGACATCCAATGTCGCCAGCGCGCGCTTGAGTTTGAGCCAATCGCGCCCTCGCCGCCCGGGTTTGTAAGGCGAGCGCGGGTCTTTAATCATCAAGCCTTCGTTGCCGCGAAGCCGCGCCGCATCGAACTCTTCATCAAGCTGTAGCACGTCTTCAAAGGTTTTGGAATCGGCGCAGCGCACTGTTGCGGCGTCGCTAATCGGTTGCAATTGGAGCGATTCCAAGAGTGCGCGCCGAATTTCAAACGGCTCATCGAGAACAACGCGATCATCGCTATATAAAATATCGTAAGCGATAAACGCGACGGGAATTTGCGCCAAAATTTCGCTTGTCGGAGTTTTGCGCCCGAGGCGTTTTTGCAATTCCTGAAAAGGCAAAATAGCGGCGCCGCGAACCGGCACGATTTCGCCGTCGAGAATCAGTTCGCCGCGTGAAAGGAGTTCGGCCAACGGCGCAACCAGGTCGGGAAACGCCGGCGTGATTTCGTCCAGCGTGCGCGAGAAAAGCGCGACTCGCGCGCTTTGTCCATCTGCTGCAAAGCACGAAACGCCGTGCAAAAGCGCCGATTCGTCGCGCGCGATGTGCGCCTGAGCGCGGATGCCATCGAATTTGTCTTCGACCGCAAAGCTTTCGGGCATCTGGCGCGCGATGTCGGACAAGTCGGCGGCGGGCGTCGCCAGCATGAATTTCAGCGGATGCAACAAGCGCATTCGCACGTTTTGCAACTCGCCGCGCCGCGCCAGAAGCGCGGTTTCGCCGATGTCGCCATTTAGCATATTCGCCCATTGGACGCGCGCCACGGTTTGGCTCGCCAGCCGCGCAATCGCGTCTTCGACGGCGCCTTCTTTCAGGCCGATTCGTAAATCGCCTTGAAGAATCTTCACCAGAATTTCGCTTCGAGCGGCGAAGCGCGGTGCAAGGTTTCCGCTACCATTTCGACTTTGCGCTTGCTGCCTGCCGTGCTCGCGAGGGTTTCAAAATGCGTGTTCGCATCGCTTAGCAAAAGCGTCGGCGCGACAACTTCTGGCATTTCTCCAAACGCTTCGCCGGCGACATCGCCCAAGTCGCCGAGCGCCACAGCGCGCGTTCGCAAATGCGTTTCGTCGGCACTTATCACCGCGCGAATCGCCGCCAGCAACGCCGCGCCGCCGATATTTACGGTGCGCTGATCGCGCAGCGGAAAAATCGTTCCCGCAAAATAGCGCGCCGCGTGGAGCAAATCTTCATCACTTAGCGCCGCGAAATATTCGCCCAGAATCGCCGATTTTTCCAGACGCTTGGCCGTCGCGCCCACGCGCCCGGCGGCTTGTGAAAAGAGAAGGAAAGTGGACATGGAATTTCAAAAAGTACGCACGTAATGTGCGTATCTTTTAGTCGGTTTTAGCGGTGTTTTGTGCAGCCGAAAGGCATTTTGCGTTATCGGGAGGCCATGAACGCACCGCCCGTGGCCGCTTTGAACGCTTAAATCGGCCATTTCACCTCAATGCTCATCGCCTCAAAGTGCATTGGAAGGAAAAAGGTCTCATTCTGGCGTGTTTTCTCGCCGAAAGTTGCGTACATTACGTAAAGTACGCCTTTATTCGGGCGTACTTTTCGCTTTCTTCTTGCGAATTTCAGGTAGCTCGACTTTGGTGTTCTGGCACGCCGGGCAAAAGTAAATGATGCGCGTGCGCTCGCCTTCGTCGTCGTTCCAGGTCGGCTGACGAAACTGGCGAATCGGCGAATCGCAATTTAAACACGGCAAATTGGTACGCCGGAAAACCCAGTGGCGATTGCCGTATTCGCGCCCCAGCGCGTAAACGAGAGTCTCATCGGTTTTCATGCGCGCGCGAATTTCGTCGGGAACCGTGACGCCGCCACACGCGTGCGCGAAAGAAGTGATGCGCGGAATTTCGCGGCATAGAAGATCGCGTTCATCCGAACTTAATTCTTCAACGAGCTTGAACGGGTCGATGCGGCATTCAAACAAAATCTCGGCGCGCAGATAATTTCCCAGTCCGCACACGATGCGTTGATCCAGCAGCGCCGCGCCGATTGCACGCGCGGAATTTTCTGCGGAATGCAGGCGGCTCAGAAACTCGGTTTCGTCAAAAGGCGGCTCGTCGGAATACGGCAGCGCGTCGGGGCCGAGCGTTTTGAGATGCTCGATTTGCTCCATCGCGTCGCCGCGCCCGATGCCGAAAACCGGCGCCGACAGCAGAATCGCCCAGCCCGCGGGAGTTTCCAATCGCGCGCGTTCGCGGCGGTCGCGTGACGGTTCCTGGTTATCGGTTTCGTTTTCGATCCGGTTTTTGGTGACGATTTGCCAGCGGCCCCACATCATCAGATGCGAGTGAAAAAAGATTTCATTTTCCAATCGCACGATGAGATTTTTGCCGCGCGAGCGCACGCTTTGTACGCGCTGGCCGACGACCTGGGCTTTATGGATTTCGAGCCACGCTTTGGCTTCGCGCGTGCGCGCCGCGACATCGAGCAATTCTTCGCCATCCAAAATCGCGGCCAGCGACTGCGCATAACGCCGGACTTCGGGGCCTTCGGGCATGAAAAGTACGCCTTTATTCGGGGTTATTTCGCTTTGCGGGCAAATCGCTTTCCGCGTCGCGCCTGGCTTCCCATTGCGCCATACTTTCGCGCGTGAATTATGACGTAACCATTATCGGCGCGGGCGCGGCGGGCTTGATGGCCGGCATTTTCGCGGCGCGCCAAAACAGCGAAAAACAGCCGCGCGTTTTGGTTCTCGACTCGCAAACCAAAATCGGCGCCAAGATTTTGGTCGCGGGCGGCGGGCGCTGCAACGTCACCAACGAATTCGTCGATGCCTCGCGTTTTCATTCTTCGAGCCAAAGCGAAAACATCCGCAAAAGTTTCGTCGCGCGCGTGCTTCGCTCGTTTTCCGCCGATCAAACGCATCGCTTTTTTGAAGAAATCGGCGTCCCTTTAAAGCTTGAAGAAACCGGCAAATACTTTCCGGTTTCCGATTCAGCGCGCACGGTTTTGAACGCGCTTTTGGCCGAATTGAAAAACTGCGGCGCCGAGTTACGCACCGGCGCAATCGTCACGGCTTTAAATCGCGACGGCAATAATTGGAGCGTGCGCGTTGGCGGCGAAGAAATCCCCACGCGCGCCGTCATCGTTTGCACCGGCGGCCTGGCGCTTCCCAAAAGCGGCAGCAACGGCGCGGGCTACGAATTCGCGCGCCGCTTGAAACACACGATTGTCGCGACGACGCCGGCGCTTTCGCCGCTTCTGGCGCAGCCGGCGCCGCACGCGCATTTATCGGGAATCACGCTTCCGGCGCGCTTGTCTTTGCGCGACGGCGAGAAAATTCTGGCGAGTTACAGCGGCTCGTATTTATTTACTCACGCCGGTTACAGCGGCCCGCCGGCTTTAAATATCAGCCGCCAATATGCGCGCGAGCATCTGTCGCATCCGCGCGCCGAGATTTTTCTCAGCCTTTTACCCGATGTCGAAAACGGAAGTGAAGCGCGTTGGTGGCACGGATGGAGCGGGCGCGAAGCGAAGAAAACCTTACACAACGCACTCGCGGTTTTGTTGCCGCAGCGCGTCGCCGAAACGGTTGCGGCGAATGCAAAAGTACACCCGAATTCGGCACTAGGCCGATTATCGAACGAAGAAGCGGCGCGCGTGAAACGCGAGTTATTCGATGCGCGCTTGCCGATTGTTCAAGTCGCGCCTTATGTCAAGGCCGAAGCCACGGCGGGCGGCATTTGCCTGGATGAAATCGAAGCCGCGACGATGATGTCGCGTCTGGCGCGCGGCGTATTTTTCGCCGGCGAAGTCTGCGATGTCGATGGCTGGCTTGGCGGCTACAATTTCCAGTGGGCCTGGAGCAGCGGCGCCATCGCCGGTCGCGCGGCGGCGAAATTCGCTTCGATCAACCGCCAAGTCGCCAAGAATGAAGAAGGATAAACGGCGTCACCGCGGTTGTTGTCGTTCAACTTTCATCTAACATGATATCGTCGATTTTCGTCCATGCGGTGCGCGTGTCGCCCGGCGCGCGCGTCAGGCGAACCCACACTTCGTGGCGGCCAAGCTGCGCGTAGGGATCAAGCTGAAGCGCGACCGAAGCGCGCAAAAGTACGCCGGAATTCAGGCGTACTTCCTGGATTTTCAGCGGCACGATCAAGCGGCGCGTTTGTTTCCAGGCCAGGAGCGACGGCGAAGAGTCGTTGCCCTCGCGCACATCTTTTTGGCCGGGCGCAAGGCTTTTAAATTTCCCTTTTTGCGCCAGAAAAACTTCGATCCAGCCGATTTGCATCGCGCTGTTTTTGGCATCGAGCGACGTACCGGCAACGCGCGTTTGCGCGCCGCGCAGCCAAAAATCAAGATTAAACGCCGCCAGATCGTCGCGCTTGAGCGACACGGGTCTGGCTTCGTCGCGCGGCAAAAACCACGCGCGCTCGATCTGCCAATCGGAAACATTTTGCGGCGCGGCATCCGGCAGCACGCGCGCTGGCGGCGGCAAAACGCGCCCGGATGCAAGACACAAATCGCCGCCGGGCGAAGCGATGACAAGCGGAAACCGCCGGTCGGTGTTCTCGTCCCAGCGAGAAAGCAGCACGTCGCCGCTTTGCCGCCACTTCGCGACAAGTTCGACCAGCTTGCCTTTGTCGACCGCATCGTTGCGCGTTCTGCCCCACGGCGTGTCGCAGTTGGGCGCGCGGCCCAAAACATATTTCGCGTACCAAAAACCCCACAGCGCGTCGTCTGTTCCCAGCACGACGTGCGGCGCGCGGCCCGAAGACGCCGCGAGTTTTTCAACGACATCGGCGCGTTGCAGCGCGGTGTCGCGCACGCGCGTTTCGCCGCGACGCGAAACAAAACCGCCCGTCGTCGACCACTGCGCGAAGCAGGCGCTGCCGATCCACAGCGCCATGACAAAACGCGCGCGCGCCGCGCGACTCAGTTTTTTCGCGGCGCGCGGCGAGGCGTTCGCTTCCATTGTCTCAAATGGTGCGGCGCCGTTTCCCTCGAAAAGGCGCAGAGAGCGCGCGATTCCCAGACCGGTCATGATCGCAAATGAAATGTACGCCGGAAAAAAGAAGTTTTGCTGATCGCCGACCTGATAGTTGATCTGAACGCCGATATTGAG
>Ga0136611_10000156_pt1 | contig 39883 bp, 40 predicted proteins | sample AntDrymUQ2232306_2_FD_106645 | JGI IMG/M metagenome (GOLD analysis project Ga0136611, IMG submission 106645) | Polar desert sand microbial communities from Dry Valleys, Antarctica - metaG UQ223 (23.06) | ecosystem: Environmental > Terrestrial > Soil > Desert | place: Antarctica: Dry Valley... | reverse complement strand
GCGCGGATCCGCGCCGCCTTCACCGCGAAGGTGCACTCACCACGCGAGACGAGCGCGATCGCCCCCGTGAGCGAGCCGGCGGGAAGCGGCGAGCGGCCGCCGTTCAGGTTTCCCTCGGGGCCGCAGAGGTTCCGCGGGGTCGGGGCGCCGGAGACCGAGACGATAGTGCCCACGTCCACGAGCAGTTGGTCGCGCGCCCCGAAGACATCGGGTGCCGGCGAGCCACCGCCGGGCGTGAACGGAATCCGCGTCACCGTGCCGGGGGCGCCGGGCGACCGCACGGAGAGCGCCGGTGCGAAGACGTGCGAGTTCGAGAGAGCCGCGACCGAGATCGCCTCCGGCGCAGTACCGGGCGAGCCCGCGGATCCGAGCCCGTACTGGTCGCGGTCGTTTCCGGCCGAGATCACGGGGACGACTCCGGCTGCGGCGACGTTACGGACGGCTTCGATCAGCGCGTCGCTCGCCGGGTCGGTCTGTGGGCCGCCGCCCGAGAAGTTGATCACGTCCATCCCGTCGCGCACGGCCGACTCGAAAGCAGCGACGATCTCGGGCGTGTTCCCGACGTGACCGGCGAACGTGGGGACGTTGAAGACGCGGTAGTTGCCGACCTGGGCGCGCGGCGCGACCCCGGAGAGCCCCGTCGTGACGGGATGATCCCGACCGGCTGGAGCCGTGGTGCCCGAGTTCCCGGCCGCGATCCCGGCGACGTGCGTGCCGTGGAAGGACGCCTTGGGATCGACGGCGAGTCGGCTGCTGTCGTCCGCGCCCGTGCCGACGAAGGAGCGGGCGACGATCACCTTGGCGGTCGTCCACTTCGTCCCGCCCTTCGGGAAGCCCTCCGGATACGCGAATCCGGTCGGATCGAAGAAGCGGTTGTTGGGGTCGATTCCGTCGTCGACGACCGCGATCTTGATCCCCTCGCCGCTGCCACCGCCTGCCGCGGCGAGCGCGGCGGCGCCGATCACGCCGGGCCCGCGGTTGAGCGCCAGGGTGTAGCGGAGGCTCGGATAGAGCTTGCGCGCGAACCCGAGCCGGGCGAGGTCGGCCAGCTTCTTCGCGGGCAGCTCGACCGCCATCCCGTTCAGGAGGAGGGTGTAGTGGCGGCCGACCGTCGCGGAGGGGATCTCGCGGCGGAGGACGGCTTCCGCCCGCTGCTGGGCGGCCGCGAGCCGGGCGACGTAAGCCTTCGAAGACGCGCTCGAGGCATCGAGCCTCTGGGTCGCCGAGCGCCCGGCGAGGGAGCGCGAGTACGAGGCGAGCGCGGGCTCCGCGAGGGTGACGATCACGGTGACGCGGCCCTTCCGGTGCGCGGCCGGGATCGTGATCGTGCCGGCGCGCACTCTCGGATGGTCGATCTCGCCGCCGCGACGTTGGATCGGCTGGAAAGCGGCAGCGGCGGACGTGGCCAACAGAAGCGCCGCACCGAGCGAGAAAAGCGCAACGAAGCGGCGCACGAACGGCACAGTAGCCAAGGATTCCCGGGACTGCCGTAGACTCGCCCGGTGTCCAGATTCGCCGGGAAGCGCGCCCTCGTCCTCGGGGTCGCGAACAAGCGCTCGATCGCCTGGGCGATCGCACGCCGCCTCGCCGAGGAGGGCGCCGAGCTCGCGTTCACCTTTCAGGGCGAGCGGATCGAGAGCTCCGTCCGCGATCTCGCCGCGACCGTCGACTCGAAGCTCGTGACCGCGTGCGACGTGCGCTCCGATGACGACGTCGAGCGCGTCTTCCGCGAGGTCGGCGAGCTCTGGGACGGCGAGCTCGACCTGCTCGTCCACTCAGTCGCCTTCGCGGCTGCGGAGGATCTCGAGGGTCGGTTCACCGACACGCCCCGCGACCGCTTCTGGATGGCCGTCGACATCAGCGCCTACTCGCTCGTCGCGACCACGCGGGCCGCGGAGCCGCTGATGGAAAAGGCCGGCGGCGGCGCCGTCGTGACGATGACCTACCTCGGGGGCGAGCGGGCGGTGCCGCACTACAACGTGATGGGCGTGGCGAAGGCGACGCTCGACGCCTCCGTGAAGTACCTGGCCTGGGACCTCGGCGAGAAGTCGATCCGGGTCAACGCCGTCTCGGCCGGCCCCGTCCGGACGCTCGCCGCGCGCTCGATCTCCGGCTTCACCGAGATGGAGCGGATGTTCGAGGAGCGGGCTCCGCTCCGCCGGCACATCGACGCCGACGACGTCGCCGCCGCGTCCGCGTACCTGCTCTCGGAGGACGCGAAGAACGTCACCGGAACGACGCTCTACGTCGACGCCGGCTACCACTCGATGGGGATGTAGATGGCTGAAGAGGAAACGAAGACGGAGCAGCTCGAACGCGAGCACTCCGAGCTCCTGGAGGAGCTTCGCTCGCTGATCCCGGGCGCCGAGGTGCTCTTCGGCTTCTTGCTCGCGATCCGGTTCACGGAGAAGTTCGACAAGCTGACGCTCGTCCAGGAGCGCGTCTACTACGGGACGCTCCTCAGCACCGCCTTCGCGCTCGTGATGCTGCTCGCCCCGGCCGCCTTCCACCGGATCCGCTTCCGCGACGACGACAAGGAGGCCCTGGTCAAGAAGGGGAACCGCGAGGCGATCGCCGGGACGGCCGGAATCGCGCTCGCCTTCACCGGTGTCCTCTTCCTCGTCACCGACCTGATCTTCAGCGTCCCCTGGGCATTCGGCGTGGCAGGAGCATTCTTCGCACTGACGGCCTGGCGCTGGTGGGTGATCGCGCTCTACCGCAAGGCGAAGGACGCGTAGACGGCGACCGCGCCGTCCCGCTCGAGCAGACTCCAGCCCCCGCGCACGAGCGCGCGCTCGGCCCGGTCTGCGCAGTCGGCCCCGAAGTAGCCGCTCTGCGCGTAGAGCCCTCGGTGGACGGCGACGAAGCGGATTCCCGCGGGTACCGCGCCGCGGCCGCACGAGAGCGGCCGGAACCGCCGCGCCAGCCGGACGGCCCCCGGCGGGCCGACCGTCGAATAGCCCTGCGGCCGCTCGCGCGGTGACTCCATCGCGTAGGCGAGGTAGACGCTCCCGTAGTGGGTGTCCGGCCGGAAGACCGGGAGCTCGAAGAGCCTGCCATCCTCCCGGATCGCCGCGTAGGCGCGGTTGCCCTCGTCCGCGTCGACCGACGCGAAGAGCGGCACCCGCAGGTCGAGCGCGAGCGCCACCAGGACGAGCGCGACGAGCGGCGTCGCCCGGATCCGTGCGACCGCGTAGGCGGCGAGCGCGGCGAGTGCGAGGCAGGCGACGGGCATCACCCGCTCCGGCACTCGCGGATAGTGGAGGGGCGGGAACACGTGCCAGAGCGGTGCGTAGAGCGGCGTCGTCGTCCCGAGCGCGAGCACGATTGGAACGAGCGCGGCGAGTCCGAGCGTGAGCGCGAGCCCGCGCCGGCTGCGCCAGAGCGAGGCGAGCCCCGCGAGCGCGAGGAGCGGGAGGAGCCAGCCGAGGAAGACGAAACGTTCGACCCCGCCGTCGAGCGTGCGGTCGACGAGGTCGCTCCAGGAGGCCGAGTAGCGGTCGACAGACGCGAGCGAGCGACCGCCGCCCGCGATCGAGCCCTCGATCACGACGCGCTGGACGAGCAGCCCGGCGAGGACGGCGGGAACCGCGAGCAGGAGTGCCCGGCGCCCGGTTCCCCGGATCCATGCATACGCGACGACGAGCGGGATGGCGCCGAGCGCGAGGTGCGTCTGACCCGAGAGCGGGATCGCGGCCAGCGCGATCGCCGCCGCAACGAGGCGGCGTCTCTCCACGAGGAGGAGGCTCAGCGGGAGGAGGAGCGAGATCGGGCCGAGCAGGTGCCCGGTGCTCTGCGCCGCTCGATAGGGCGCGAGGGCGAAGGCGAAGCCGCCCACGAGCGCGGCGCCTCGCGGCAGGCCGAGCTCGCGCAGCCACCACGTCGTCAGGGCTCCGGCGCCGACGAACGTGAGCAGAAGGAAGAGGTTGTAGGCGGTGACGGCGCCGAAGATCGCGTGCAAAGGCCAGTACGGAAGCCCGAAGAGCCAGCCCTGGAGATTGATCGCGCGGTCGGCCTCCGGCTGGAACGAGTACGGGTCGAGCCAGGGAGCGCCGCCGCGGCCGAGTTGGTGGCCGGGCAGCCAGAGCGCCCACCCGAGCTGGAGGTGATCTCCGGCCGCCGCCTCGCCGTAGCCCTGGCTCGGGCGGGCAAGGTAGCCCTCGCTCGTCCCGCGCACGGCCGGCCAGGTCGCGAGCGTGGCCGCCGCGATCCCGACCGAGACCGTGAGCGCTACGAAGCCCGGACGGCCGCGAGCAGCGCGTCGAAGTCCGGCCCCTCGGAGTCCCCGTACCGCCACGTCCCGCGCACCGTACCGTCCGCGCCGACGAGGATCGCCGCCCGCTCGGGCACGTCCTTCAGTCCGTGCCAGTCGCGGGCGACGTCGAGCCGCTGGGCCAGCTCGCCGTTCCAGTCGGAGAGGAGCGGGGTCTCGATCCCGACCGCCTCCTTCCAGGCGCGGTGCGAGTAGGGCGAGTCGCGCGAGACCCCGTAGACGGTCGCGCCGGCGGCGGCGAACTCCCCGGCCCTGGCACGCAGGGCTCGGAACTCGCTCGTTCAGGTCGGCGACCAGTCGAAGAGATAGAAGAGGAGGAGGACGGGGCCGTCGGCGACGAGCTCCTCCAGCTCGACCCGCGCGAGCGTCTCCGTCCAGACCACGGCGCGAGCCTACTGCGCGAGCGCGACCACGGCGCTCGCGTAACGCCGGGCCGCCGCGTCGGGAAGCTCCCCCGCTGGGAGCTCGACGACGAACGAGGTCTGGCCGATCCCGTTCTGCCAGCGAGAGGCCGACCCGGGCGGCCAGGGGATCGACCGGTAGGGCGCCCTCGCGAGCGCCGCGTAGCGCCGTGCCGCCGCGCGGCTCGTGCCCCACGCCCGGACGACCGCCTCCGGCTGGTGGAACCAGATCGTCACGTCCGGCCGCAGCCGCTCGATCAGCCGCCGCGCGATCCGGGTCTCTCGCTGCGAGAAGGCCGCGAAGTCGCGGTTCAGGTCGACGCCGTGCCCGTTCCCGCGCAGCCGGCGCGCGTGACCGTCGGGATTCAGGTCTGGAACCACCCACAGGTCGATCTCGGCTCGTGTCCGGATCAGCTCCGCGGCGACCTCCATCCCCTCGCACTCGTTCCCGTGGATGCAGCCGACCACGAGGACTCGGGTGGGGCCGCCCTGGACGTGCACGACCTCGATCGGGCGGCCGCCGTACGAGCGCCCGAGCTGCTCCCGCTCCGTTGCCGGCGCGCCTCCGAGCAGGGCTGCGACGAGCCCGACGAGCGCGAGCCTCACGCCGAGGTGGGCACGGCCTCGGTCGCCTTGGCGATCTCCTCGACGACCTCGACGATGTCGCGGTTCGCGTTGAAGACGCGCAGCTGGCGGTCGGAGCCGTTGCCGCGGCCGAGGATCTCTCCGATCCCCTCGAGCTCGCGGTCGGAGCCGAGCTCCTTCGCGTGCGGCTCGATCTCCTTCAGCGTCCGCCGGATGATCTGCGCGATCGGGACGCGGTTCCGGCGCCCGGCACCGAGATCCATCACGGGCGCCTCGAGCCCGTAACGGGCGGCGAGCCACTTGTTCTCGGTCGTCAGGATCCGGTGGTGGGTGGCGATCTCTTCGCCGCGCTCGAAGCGCTCGCAGAGAGACTTGACGAGCGCCTGGCAGTAGGCGGCGAGTGCGGTCGCGTCCTCGACGCGGGTGACCGCATCGCAGATCCGGATCTCGACGGTGCCGAGCCGAGGGTGCAGGCGGATGTCCCACCAGATGTGCGTGTAGTCGGCGATGCAACCCGTCCGCTCGAGCTCTCCGACGACCTCCGCGTAGTCGGCGTAGTCCTTGAACCGCGGCGGCGGCCCCGAGCGCGGGAACGCGGCGAAGACCATCTGCCGGCTCGAGGAGAGGCCGGTCGGCTCGCCGCGCCAGAAGGGCGAGCTCGCCGAAAGAGCGAGCAGCGGGCCGAGCTGGGGGAGGAGCCCGTTCACGACCTGGATCGCCTTCTCGGGGTCGTCGATCGCGACGTGGATGTGCATTCCGAAGATCAACTCGCGCCGGGCGATGTACTGCAGCTGATCGACGAGGTTCCGGTAGCGGTCGCGAGCGGTGATCCGTTGGCGCTCGAAGAGCGAGAACGGATGCGTCCCGGCCGATCCGACGCGCAGTCCCTTCTCCCGCGCCACTTCGGTCACGTAGGCGCGCAGCTTCAGGAGCTCGTGCTGGACGTCGCCGGCGGTGCGGCAGACGGGCGTCGCGATCTCGAGCACCGACTGCATCAGCTCCGCGTTGATCCGCGGCTCGAGCTCGTGGCCGCTGATCGCCTGAAGGACGGTGTCGATGTGCTGGACGAGGTCGAAGGTCTCGCCGTCGAGGAGCATGTACTCCTCCTCGACCCCGAGCGTGTACGGATCGGACTGGCCGAAGGTGTGGTCGAGGACGCTGCCCCCGTAGGCGGCGCCCTGGCCTGTGATCGTGCTCGGGTAGACCTGCTTCATGACGGTAGAACGGCCTCCGCCTCGATCTCGACACGCCAGCGCGGGTCGAGCAGCGCCTTGACGACGATCGCGGTCGAGGCTGGGCGGATCGCGGAGAAGACCTCGCCGTGCGCGCGGGCGACGGACTCGTAGTCGTCGGTGTCCGTGAGGAAGATCCTCGTCCGGACCACGTCGTCGAAGCGCGCGCCGGCCTCGCCGAGCGCGCCGCCGATGATCTCGAGGCAGAGCCGGGCCTGCTCGTACGGGTCGGTGGGCGTCTCGCCCTCGCGCGGGATCGGCGCCGTGCCCGAGACGTGCACGCAGGATCCGGCGACGACCGCCCGCGAATAGCCGACGATCGGTTCGTAGGGCGAGTGCCCTGGAATCAGGCGGCGTTCCACGGTCCGTAGTATCGCGTTCAGCGTTTCCTCAGCGCCTCTTGGTCAGATCGTGACGTCAACGATCGAGGGAGGGAACGCATGAAGAAGGCACTGCTCGTCGTCTCCGTCATGGCCGTGAGCTGGGCGGGGACCGCAAGCGCCGACGTGAGGCAGAACGACGTCCGCGCCAACGACGTCCGCGCAAACGACGTCCGCACAAACGACGTCCGGGCGAACGACGTCCGCCAGGGGGTTGCGCCGAATCCGTGGAAGGTGGTCTCGGTCGCCCCGAATCCGTGGAAGATCACCGATGTCCGCCAGGCGAAGCTCCGGCCGAACCCGTGGAGGAACATCCTTCTAGCGAGCTGGACGTCCTAGCGCAGCCGGGCGCGTCCACGGGGCTAGGCTGGCTGCCCCGTGGACGCGCTCGCGCTCATCGACACCTGGTCGGCCGATCACGCCGCCGCGGCGTGCCTGCGTCCCGGTCGGGTCGTAGGGGGGTACGGGCCGCGCGAGCACGACTTCCGCTGGGCGTCCGTGACGAAGCCGGCGACGGCTCTCGCGACGCTCGTCGCCGCCGAGGAGGGGGCGATTGAGCTCGACGAGCCGGCCGGGCCCGAGGGCTCGACCGTGAGGCACCTGCTCGCGCACACGAGCGGGTTACCGTTCGCGGCCGGCCCGCCGATCGCCCTTCCCGGGGCGCGGCGGATCTACTCGAACCAGGGCTTCGAGGTCCTCGCCGCCCACGTCGCGGAACGAACCGAGATCCCGTTTCCCGAGTACCTCGCGGCAGCCGTCTTCCGGCCGCTCGGGATGGGTGCGGAGCTGCGCGGGTCCGCCGGCTCCGAGGTGCACGGAACGCTCGCGGATCTCGAGGCGCTCGCGCTGGAGCTGCTCGAGCCGACGCTCGTGGCGGCCGAGACGCTCACCGAGGCGGTCAGCGTCCAGTTCCTCGGGTTGAAGGGCGTCCTGCCGGGCATCGGGCGGTTCGACCCGCTCGACTGGGGACTCGGTTTCGAGCTCAAGTCCCACAAGCCCGGCCACTGGAGCGGCACGCGCACCTCGCCGCGCACCTTCGGCCACTTCGGCGGCGCGGGCACGTTTCTCTGGGTCGATCCCGAGCGACGCGTCGCGCTCGTCTGCCTCACCGACCGCGAGTTCGCCGACTGGGCGCTCGAGGCGTGGCCCGCGTTCTCGGACGCGGTGCTAGACGAACTCCAGTAGGAGCCTGTTCAGCTCGCCTGGCCGCTCGAGACCGGGCAGATGGCCTGCCCCGTCGACGACCTCCCTGCGCGCACTCGGGATCCCGGCGGCGAGACGCTCGGCGATCGCGAGGATGTCGGGCACGTCCTCGGAACCGACGACGACGAGTGTGGGAGCAGTCACGTCGCCGAGGCGGTCGGCGGCGGGCGGCTCGGGCCACGCTGCGGTGACCTGACCGTCGACAGGGATCTGGAGCTCGTAGGAGCGCAGCGTCATCGCCTCGGTGAGCGCGCGTACGTCGGCGCTCGCGTCGTCGGCGAGCCACATCCGCGCCTGCGCGGCGGCAGCCTCGGCCAGGTCGCCGCCCTCGATCGCCTCCTCTTCCTCCGCGAAGCCGGCCCGGGCGGCCTCGGACCACTCCCAGCCGCCGAGCCCCGCGCCGACGAGCACGAGCTTCTCGACGAGCTCCGGCCAGGCGACAGCGAGCTCCAATGCGATCCGGCCGCCGAACGAGCAGCCCACGAGCACGGACGAGGTGGGCGCGAACGAGGCGGCGTAGGCCACGTAGTCCACGACTCCGGGCTCGAGGGGTGTCTCGCCGAAGCCGGGCAGGTCAGGAGCGCTCACGCGATGCCCTGCCGTCTCGAGCGCGGTGATTTGGGGCGCCCACATCCGGCTGTCCGCGATCCCCGCGTGCAGGAGCAGAACGTCACTCATCGGCGGCGAACAGCGAGCGCAGGTGCTCGTCGAAGGTCTCCTTATCGCAGCTCGCGACGACCGCGGGCGTGACGGCGCGCACCGATGCCGTTCGGGGCACGTTCATCGCGAGCGCGACCTCGCCGAAGAAGTCGCCGGGCCGGAGGATCCGCCTGTCGCCGAGGCCCTCCTGGGTCACGTTCAGCATCCCGGAGAGGACGACGAAGAAGCGCTCGCCCTCCTCGCCCTGGCGGACGATCGCCGCGCCTGCTGGCACCTCCTCGCGTTCCATCCGCCCCGCGAGCCGGTTCAGCTGCTCGCCGGGAAGGCCGGCGAGAAGGCCGATCCTGCTCAGCTCGTGGACGGTCGCCGGGACGTGCCTCGGCACCTAGTCCTCGTCGTCCTCGTCCGCGGCGGGTGACTCCGGGTCGGCCACGTTCGACCCGCGCATCTCCTCTTCGTCCTGGATGCGATCCGGGCCTTGCTCCTGCTCTTCCTCGGTGGGGCGTGGGCTCTCGGTCATGACGTCCTCTCAGTATGGTCGCGCCGTGGGTGTCCTCGACGTTGGCTCTTCTGTCCCCGCTGCGGCGCGGGGCTAACGTCGCTGCCCGACACCGTCCCGGCGCGCTGCCCGAACGGGCATGAGTTCTGGGCGAATCCGGTGCCCGGCTCGCAGGCGGTGCTCGAACGGGACGGGCGCGTGCTCCTGGGCCGGCGCGCCTTCGACCCGGGCAAGGGACTCTGGGACCTGCCGGGCGGGTTCCTCGAGGAGCACGAGCACCCGCTCGACGCGCTGCACCGCGAGCTCGCCGAGGAGACCGGCCTCGAGGTCGAGCCCGTCGAGTTCATGGGTGTCTGGATGCAGCCCTACGCGGGCCGGAACGTCCTCTGTCTGACCTGGCTCGCCCGGCCCTCGGGGGGAGTGGAGCGGGCGGGCGACGATCTCACCGAGCTGCGCTGGTTCGGTCCGGACGAGCTACCCGGACCCGACGAGCTCGCTTTCGAGACCTTCGTCGAGATCCTCGCCCTCTGGCGCGGCCGGCAGGAGCACGCGTAGCGCCCCTGGCTCGATCCGGAACTCGACCGGGGAGACGAGCCGCGCAGGCTCGCCGTCGATCGCGGCTCTGATCGACGCCGTCGGGGTCTCGATGGTCAGCTCCGTGCAGCTCCGCTCGTCCCACGTGACCCGACGGAAGCCGTGCGGCACGTAGAGATGGAGGCGGCCGTCGTCCATCGACTCGCGTTCTCCGATCGAGAAGAGGTCGAGGCTGTAGGCGTTGCAGGCGACGAGGAGGACGCGTGCGGCGACGAGGTCGCCGTCGACCACGAACTGCTCCTTGCCGCGATGCTCCCGCGCGGAGAGCACGATCGCCCGCAGGCGCGCCAGCGCGTTGCGACGGCGCCGGTGTCGCTCGCGCCGGTGGACGAGGAGGGCGTAGACCCCGAGCGAGACGTTGTTCAGGAACAGCCTGTCCCCGACCCGTCCGACATCGACGCGCTTCTCGACGCCGTCGAAGGCGGCCAGGGCGCCGATCGGGTCGTCCCGGTCGAGCCCGATGTCCCGGGCGAAGTGGTTCCGCGTCCCGAACGGGACGCAGACGAAGGGGAGGTCGCGCTCGATCGCTACCTCGGCGACCGCCCCGAGAGAGCCGTCGCCCCCCGCCATCCCGATCGCGTCCGCGTCCGCGTCGCGTGCGAGCGCCTGCAGATCCTCACCCTGCTTGAGAAAATGGACATCCACGCCGCGACCCTGCGCCGCCTCGCGGAGCTCTTCGGCACTCGGGGACGCTGTCCCGGAGCGCGGGTTCACGATCAGGAATGTCTTCATTTGGCGATGAGGCTCGACGATCCGAAAGATGGGCCGTTCGGCCCATGTACCCAAGAGGGGCCGATGCCGATCATCTCGCTATGGATCGCGGTCTCCACACCATCGCAGACGATCTCTCCGAGACGTGGATCGAGGACTGGGCGGGCGTCGGGCTCCGTGAGCTCGAGGCGCTCCTCGCCAAGCACGCAGCCTTCCTCGATTTCGTCGCCGGCGCCGATCTCGACGCGTAGATTTTCCGCAGCGGGTGACGATCCGCAGAAGCGGATCGCCACCCGCGCGAAGACCCCTGAAGGGGCGGCTCCGCCGCCCGTCCGCGTACCCGATAGCCTCCCGGCAATTTCCACTACGGGAGGCGAGATGAAGGCTGACTATCTGGTTCGCGGCACGCCCGGCCATCCGGTGCACCCGCCGCTGACCGACGCCACGATCGGCGTCTACACGTTCGCGACGATCGCGGCCGTCCTGTCCAAGCTCGGGATCGCCGAGGAGAGCGCCGCCAAGGGGTGGGCGCTCGCGCTCGTCGTCGGCCTGATCCTCTCGGGCCCGACCTCGATCACGGGCCTGATCGACTGGCTCAAGATCTCGTCAGGCACGCCCCTCAAGCGCACCGCGACCTCGCACCTGATCGCGATGGTGAGCGCGACCGTCTTCTTCCTGATCACGGCCCTCACCGGCTACTCGGACGGGATGGACGGGATCGTCGGCTCGGGCTCGCTGATCCTCACCCTGATCGCCTTCGGTCTCCTCACGCTCGGTGGGTGGCTCGGCGGCGCGATCGTCTTCACCTACGGGATGCGCGTTCTCAACCTGGTCGAGGAGCCGGCGCACCAGGCGGTGTCGCCGGTCCCCAACCGGGAGGAAGAGTCCGCGGAGAAGTAGGCGCTAGTCGGTGACGAGGCCGAGGGAGCGCTCGAGAGCGCCCTTCGGCTGCGCGCCGACCGCGGCGGCCGACGGCTCGCCGTTCCGGAAGAGGATCATCGTCGGGATCGAGGCTACGCCGTACTTCGCGGCGAGTCCCTGCTCCTCGTCGATGTTCACCTTCACGAGCTTGATCTCGCCCGCGCGCTCCTCGGCGATCTTGTCGAGGACCGGAGCGACGGCGTGGCAGGGGCCACACCACTCGGCCCAGAAGTCGACGATCACGGGGGTCTCGCTGTTCGTGACCTCTTGCTCGAAGGTCGACTCGGTGACTGCTGTTGCCATCTCGGGAGATCCTTTCGCTGGGTAGGCGGGAAGTACCCGCACTCACCTATTGAAAACGACAGAGCGCGGAGGTCTGTTCCCTAGACTGGACGGATGTTCGCGCCCCTCCCGGACAAGCCCGACCACCCGGCGCTCGAGCTCGAGATCCTGGAGCTCTGGGAGCGCGAGCAGACGTTCGAGCAGATGCGCGCGGCCAACCGCGGCGGCCCGGCCTGGAGCTTCTTCGACGGGCCGGTGACCGCGAACAAGAAGCTCGCCGTGCACACGGCCTGGGGACGCACCCTGAAGGACGTCTTCCAGCGCTACAAGGCGCTGCGAGGCTTCGACCAGCGCTACCAGAACGGCTTCGACTGCCAGGGGCTCTGGATCGAGGTCGGGGTCGAGCGCTCGCTCGGGCTCAACTCGAAGCGGGAGATCGAGGAGTTCGGCCTCGCCGAGTTCGCGCGTCGTTGTCGCGAGGTCGTCGTCGACTACTCCGAGGAGCTGACCCGAGGCTCGAAGCGCCTCGGCCAGTGGATGGACTGGGGCAACGACTACTTCACCTTCAGCGACACGAACATCGAGTACATCTGGCACTTCCTCAAGGTCGTGCACGAGCGCGAGTGGCTCTTCATGGGCCACCGCTCGACCGAGTGGTGCCCACGTTGCGGAACCTCGATCTCGGCGCACGAGCTGCACGGGAGCTACATCGAGAAGACCGACCCGTCCCTCTTCGTTCGCTTCCCGCTGCTCGAACGGGCGGGAGAGTCGATCGTGATCTGGACGACGACGCCGTGGACGCTGCCGGCGAACGTCGCCGCGGCGGTCAAACCCGATGCCGAGTACGGCCTCCGCGAGAACGGGGAGTGGGTTGCGACGGGCCGGTACCCCGACGAAGAGTTCACCCGCACCGTGCGAGGCGAAGAGCTCGTGGGCCTGCGTTACACCGGGCCGTTCGACACGCTCGAGCCCGGTGCGGGCGTCGAGCATCGCGTGATCGCATGGGAGGAGGTCTCACTCGAGGAGGGCAGCGGGATCGTGCACATCGCGCCCGGGTGCGGTTCCGAGGACTTCGAGCTCTCGAAGGTCAACGACCTACCCGTCCTGACGCCGGTCGACGAGAGCGGCCACTTCTATCCCGAGTACGGCTGGCTGCACGGAATGTCGACCGCGGAGGTCGCGGAGCAGATCGTCGGTGAGCTCGGCGAGCGCGGGCTCCTCGTCGCCTCCGGCGAGATAACCCACCGCTACCCCGAGTGCTGGCGCTGCCACACGCCCCTGATCTTCCGGATCTCGGACGACTGGTTCATCGGCGTCGACGAGCTCCGCCAGCCGCTCCTCGATGCAAACGGGACGGTCGAGTGGACGCCCGCCTACATGGGCAAGCGCATGGACGACTGGCTCCGCAACATGGGCGACTGGAACATCTCGCGGCGCCGCTACTACGGGCTGCCACTGCCGTTCTACCCCTGCTCCTGCGGGCACCTGAACGTGATCGGCTCCCGCGCCGAACTCGAGGAGCGCGCGCTCGGCGGCCTCGACGAGCTCGAGGAGCTCCGTCGCCCCTGGATCGACGACGTGCAGATCAGCTGCGCGAAGTGCGCCGAGCCGGTGCAGCGGATCCAGGAGGTCGGCGACGTCTGGCTCGACGCCGGGATCGTCCCCTTCTCGACGCTCGGCTGGGAGAGCCCCGAGTGCGTCGAACAGGGCTACGCGACCGGGGCCGCGAAGGGGCTCACGACCGCCGACCTCCCCGACCACGCCTACTGGGAGACGTGGTTCCCGGCCGACTGGGTCTCGGAGATGCGCGAGCAGATCAGGCTCTGGTTCTACTCGCAGCTCCTGATGTCGGTCGCGCTGACCGGAAAGGCGCCGTTCCGACGAGTGCTGGGCTACGAGAAGATGCTCGACGAGAGTGGCCGCGAGATGCACGGCTCGTGGGGGAACATGATCGACGCCGAGGAGGCGTTCGAGCGGATGGGGGCCGACGTGATGCGCTGGCAGTACTGCGCGCAGCCGCCGAGCCAGAACCTCCTCTTCGGCTACGGGCCCGGGCACGAGATCAAGCGGCGGCTACTCACGCTCTGGAACTCGGTCGGCGGCTTCTTCGTCCCCTACGCGAACATCGGCGCATTCGAGCCGCGGTACGCCGACCTCGAGTCTGGCCCGGACGCCGAGCTACGCCCGCTCGACCGCTGGCTCGTCGCCCGCGTCGCGCAGCTCGTCGAGGAGGCGACAGCCGGCTACGAGGCGTTCCTCACGGTCGACGTCGTCCGGGCATTCGAGTCCTATCTCGACGATCTCTCGAACTGGTACATCCGCCGCTCACGCCGACGCTTCTGGGACGGGGACGAGGTGGCGCTGCGGACGCTCTGGTACGGGCTCGTGCAGCCGTTGCGGGTGATCGCCCCGGTGATGCCGTTCCTGACCGAGCACCTCTGGCAGAACCTCGTGCGCGACGCCAAGGACGCACCGCCGTCGGTCTTCCTCGCGGGCTGGCCCGCGCCGGCGGGCGCCGACGACACGCTCGTCGCCGAGATCGCGGAGCTGCGTCGCGTGGTCGCGCTCGGCCACCAGGCCCGTTCGAGCTCGGGCCTGAAGCTCCGCCAGCCACTCCGCAGGCTCGTCGTCGAGGGCGCCCCGCTCGCAGCGACACACGCGGACGAGCTGCGCGAGGAGCTCCGCGTCAAGGAGGTCGAGTTCGGCCAGGTCGATGCGACCGAGCTCCACGTCAAGCCGCATCTGCCGGCGCTCGGGCCGAAGCTCGGCAAGGGGCTCGGGGCCGTTCGAGCCGCCCTCGCGGCGGGCGAGTTCGAGGAGCTCCCGGACGGCGGCTTCCGGGCCGCGGGGCACGACCTGGCCGCGGACGAAGTCCTCGTCGAGCGTTCGGGTAAGGAAGGCTGGACGGTCGCGTCCGAGGACGGCGTGACCGTCGCGCTCGACACGGGCCTCGACGACGAGCTCGAGCTCGAGGGTCGCGTCTACGACCTGATCCACACTCTGAACGGGATGCGCCGGGAGCAGGGGCTCGAGCTGACCGACCGGATCGCGGTCACCCTCCCGGCGGCGGACGAGGAGCTCCTGCCGCACGCCGACTGGATCAAGGCCGAGGTGCTCGCGGTCTCGCTCGAGACGGACGGCGCGGGCCTGCACATCGTCAAAGTCTGAGGATTGCGCCTGCCCGGATCGGGAAGGAGCCTCCTGGCTGAGAAGGAGGGCGATGCACCGCTGTAGGGAGTGCGAGGGTTCGGTCGAGGCGGGACACAGGTTCTGTCCCTGGTGCGCCGCTCCGCAGCGAGTCAAGCTCGTCGAGTTCTTCGGCGGCAGCGGTGAGGACTCCGGCCGCGCGCTCCGCGTCTCGCGCTACGTGCACGAAGGCCACGTCCGCTTCAGCGTCTGGGACGAGACGGGCCGCGCCGAAGCGGCCGTCTCGATCAGGGAGGAGGAGGCACACAGGCTCGCGACGTTCCTTGGCGCCCGTGACCGGCTCGCCTCCTTCCTCGAGAAGCTCCGCGCCTAGTTCTGAGCTTCGGCGAGTGCCAGCTCGCGGCGGAGCTCGACCGAGAGCCGGAAGGTGACGTCCTCGTCGACCATCCGGAACGGCTCGATCTTCTCGACACCGAGGGCGCGGAACCAGTCGCAGACGCCGGTCACGAGATGCTCGGGAGCCGAGGCGCCCGAGGTGACTCCGACGGTGGTGACGCCTTCGATCCAGGCCTCGTCGATCTCGCTCGCGTCGTCGATCAGATGGGCGGCGATCCCACCTGCGCGCGCGACGTCGACGAGCCGGTTCGAGTTGGACGAGTTGCGTGAGCCGATCACGAGCAGGAGCTCGATCTCGTCGAGCATCTCCTTGACCGCCCACTGCCGGTTGGAGGTCGCGTAACAGATGTCCTCTTTCTTCGGCGCGTAGATCTGGGGGAAGCGGCGTCGGAGCACAGCGATGATCTCGGAGGTCTCGTCGACAGAGAGTGTGGTCTGGGTGATGTAGGCGATCCGCGTCTCCGGGGGGAGGGCGAGCGCCTCGGCCTCAGCGACGTCCTGGACGAGCACCGTCGCCTCGGGAGCCTCGCCCATCGTTCCGACGACCTCCTCGTGCCCCGCGTGACCGATCAGGACGACGGTGTAGCCGGCGGCCGCGTAGCGCCGGGCCTGGACGTGCACCTTGGTCACGAGCGGGCAGGTCGCGTCGATCACGTTGTGGGCGCGCTCCGCGGAGGCGGCGTTGACCGCAGGCGCCACGCCGTGGGCCGAGTAGACGATCGTCGCGCCCTCGGGAGCCTCCGCTTCGGAGTCGACGAAGATCGCGCCGCGCGCCTCGAGGTCGCGGACGACGTGGATGTTGTGGACGATCTGCTTGCGGACGTAGACCGGCGGCCCGTAGTGCTCGAGCGCCAGCTCCACGGTCTCGACGGCGCGCTCGACCCCGGCGCAGTAGCCGCGGGGTGAAGCGAGAAGCACACGCTCGACCACGGGAGCATCGTAGCCGCGAGCCCAATCTGTCCTAACCCCGCTCGCTCCCAAGTCCTCAACGGGCCTGGTCGTCGAGCCCGGGAGCGATAGCGACCCTTCAGGGATCTTGGCGCGAACCGGAAAGTGCTCGCACTTTCCGGTTCTGCCTGCGCCCAACAAAAAAAGAGGTTCCGCCGTTCGGGGGGTCGTCACGACGGAACCTCTTTCATGTGCTCACCGCGCTGCGCACACAAGGCGCGACACCGCGGTTCGCATCGCCCAGTGCGCGCCAGGCTATTCCTGCGCCCAGCCGCTGCCAATAGGCCGGATGGCCCATCTTTCAAAGCCGGAAGGCTTCTCTCTATCATCGTTCCACCCAGTGGATGCTCACACCCAGGCGGTGCTGTTCAACGCCGTGCCGTTGCTCGTGCTCGCGGCGCTCTACCTCGGCGTAGGCGTCGCTCTTGCGCCCGCCTTCTGGCGGGAACGGCGACGGCTGCGCGAGGTCGGATCCGCGACGGCGCTCCTCTACCCCTGTCTTGGAGCCGCGCTGGCGATCTTCGGGGTCGGGGTGCTGATCGAGCGGGAGCCGCTGGGAGGTCGCCTCTGGTACTCGGCGCCGGCGCTTCTCCTGGCCGCCGTGCCGCTTCTGGCGCTCCTCGTCGGCTGGCGGGATCGGGCGACCCTGATCTCCGCCGTCGGCCGGGCGCGCGATGCAGAGCGGCGAACCTCGCTGCGCGACCAGGAGCTGGATGCGATGGGACGGCTCTCGCGGGCGCTTCTCGACGCCGAGGACGAGGTCGACATCGCCAGGCTCGTGCTCGACGAGCTCGCCGAGCTCTTCGATCTCGAGGTTGCGAACCTTTCCCTGATCGAGCCGGGAGCGGGTCTCGCGCGAATCGTCAGCGCCCGTGACCGCCGGCGGGAGAACGATCTCCTGGTCGGCCAGGTGGTGGATCTGAAGAACGAGCTCTCGGGAATCAGCACCGTCGTTCGCGACGGCGTGGCGTTCGCCGTGTTCGACGTCGATGCGTCGCCGGTCGTGAACAAGCGCCTGAACGCGATCGCCCAGGTGAAGAGCTGCGCGTACGTGCCGGTGTTCGCCTCAGACAGGGTGATCGGGGTCGTGTTCGCGGGGGTCCGGCGGCCCCGCCTCTTCACCGAGGAGGAGCTCGCGCACATGCAGGGCTTCGCGTCCGAAGCAGGCCTCGCCCTCGCTCGCGCCCGTTCGGCTCGCCAGCTCGGGGAGGCACTCGACCGCGAGCGGCTGGTCTCGCGAATCTCGCTCGAGTTCCGCTCTCGCCAGGATCTCGTCGAGTTGCTCCGCGTCGCCGTCGAGGAGACGGGGCGCGCAATGGGCGTCACCCGCTGTTACGTCCGGCTCGGGCAAGAGGACGGCGCCGTCCAGGCGGAATGGGACGCACCCGGGGTCGAGCCGGTGGGGGACACCTCGCGGCTGCCCGTCGTGAATCTCGCTGTGCGCGAGGGCCGGACGATCGCCGTCGCCGACGTCCTCCAGGAGGAACGGCTGCGCGATCCTGCCCTCGGCGAGGTGGACGAGCTCGTCGCGCGCGGCGCCCGCGCCGTCCTGGCCGTCCCGATCATCGCCTTCGACACCGTGATCGGCGTCCTCGGAATGCACCGGCCCGAGCCCGGCCCCTGGACGCATGCGGAGGTGTCCTTGGCGGAAGCGGTGACCCGAGAGGCGGCGAGCGCGATTCATATGCGTCGTCTCCTCCGCGACAGCGAGCGTCGTCTTACCGAGCAGCGCTCGCTCCTGAAGGCGGGCGAGGCCCTGACGAGCGACCTTCGCTTCGACTCGGTGATCGATCGCCTCGTCGACGAGATGCGCGGGCTGGTGGACGCAGATGCCGCCTACTGTTGGACCGTCTCGCCGAGCGGCGACGCGCTCGTCTGCCGTGCTGTCCTCGGCCTGCCGGAGAGCGAGGTCGGGCGGCGGATTCCGCTGGAAGGCGCGATCGGTGAGGCGATTGCGAGCGGAAAAGCCGTGCTCAAGCGCGAGTTCGCGACGACCGAGGAGCCACCGCCGAGCGACCAGTACGCCGAGTTCTCCGAGGTGATGAACGCTCCGATCGTCTCGTTCGGCGAGACGCGCGGGGTGCTCGGCGTCTGCACGCGCGAGAGCAATCGGTTCGACGAGTCCGATCTCAGCCTGATCGAGGGCTTTGCGAGCCTGGCCTCGATCGCGCTCCGCAACGCCGAGGCGTTCGAGGGGAGCACTCGCCGGGCCAAGATCGAGAGCGGCTTCTACCGGATCGCCTCCGTCCTCAGCGAGCCGCTCTCCGCTGCGGCAACGCTCGACGCCGTGGCTCAGGCTGCATCGGAGGCGCTCGGCGGCGACTTCGCGGCGGTGCTCCGCATGGGGAGCGGCGAGCTCTCCCTCTCTGGCGGGCACGATCTCCCGGACGGGCTCTCGACGTTCTTCCAATCGAAGACCGAGGCCGAGCTCGCGGCGGCCGCGCGGGCAGGAAAGGTCCTCGCCGCCCGGGTGCTCCGCAACGACACGCGATTCGGCTCGGGGCTTCTCGCCGCAGCCGAGGGGGCGGGCGCGCGCTCGCTGCTCGCCGTCCCGCTCGCCCAGCCTCGAAGCGACGTCGGGGGCCTCGTACTCGTCTTCTACCGCGAGGAGCGTGCGTTCACCGACGAGCAGCTCGAGCTCGCCGGCAACGTGGCTGGGGCGGCACGAGGGGCGCTCGAGCGAAGCGAGCTCTACGAGCTCGAGCGGCGCGCCCGTTCGCTGGCCCAGCGACTCGCGCGTTCGAGCGTCCTGCTCGCGAGCGAGCTCGACCCGGACGCCGTCCTCGACGAGGTCGCCCGCCTTTCCATCGGGCTCCTCGAGGCGAGTGGGGCGACCGCCCGGGTGTTCGAGGACGACGAGCTCGTCGTCCTCGCCGCCGAGGGCAACGGGGCGGAGGCTGCGCTCGGGGCGCGTTCCGCGTCGACGGCCTGGCTGATCGGCGACATCGTCGGCTCGCGGTCCGCGCGCGCGATCGCGGACGTCGGTGACGATCCGCGCGCGGCCGAGGCCGACCCGATGCTCGCGAGCGGCAACGCCGCGTTCCTCGGAGTGCCGATGATCGGGCCGGAGGGTGGCGTCCAGGGGGTGCTCGCCGTCTACGACTTCCTGCCCCGCGAATGGCGCGAGGAGGAGATCGAGGCGCTCGAGGCTCTCGCCGGGAATGCCGCGGCGGCGCGCGTCAATGCCAGGCTCTACCAGGGCGTCAAGCACGAGCAGCAGCGGAGCGAGGCGATCCTGGCGAACGTCGCCGACGGGATCGTGGCCGTCGACCGCGAGGGCAAGGTGGTGCTGTGGAACCCGGCCGCCGAGCAGATCACCGGCGTGCCGGCGCGAGACGCTCTCGGGAGGACGACGCTGCAGGCGCTCGGCCGCAGCCTCGAGTCCGACGGGACGGGCTCGATCGGCAGCCGCCTGATCGCCGTCCGCCGCGGCGGCGACGAGGCGTGGCTCTCGCTCAGCGAGGCGGTGATGACCGATCCCGCCGGAGGCGTCGCGGGCCGGATCTTCGCGTTCCGCGACATCTCGATCGAACGGGCCGTCGAGCAGATGAAGTCCGACTTCGTCTCGACCGTCTCACATGAGCTTCGCACTCCCCTGACCTCGATCTACGGATTCGCCGAGACGCTGCTCCGGCAGGACGTGCTCTTCGGCGAGACCGAGCGCGAGACGTTCCTCCGCTACATCGCCTCGGAGTCCGAGCGCCTGACGGCGATCGTCGACCGGCTCCTCTCGGTGGCGCAGCTCGACACCGGTGCGATCACCGTCCAGCTCGCCGAGACCGACGTCGGCCAGATCGTCTCCGAGGCCGTGCACTCGGCCGAGACCGCGCTCGGCGACAACGGGCACCACTTCGTCGTCTCGCTCGCCGAGGGGCCGCTCGCGGCCGAGGCCGACCGTGACAAGCTCGGACAGGTTCTCTCGCACCTGCTCGACAACGCCGTCCGCTACTCGCCGGCCGGAGGCACCGTCACGGTGGCGGCTCGCCGGACGGATTCGGCCGTCGAAGTCCGGGTCGAGGACGAGGGAGTCGGGATCCCGCGCGCCGAGCAGGAGCGAATCTTCCGCAAGTTCTATCGCGGTGAGGCAGCCTCGAGGACGGTCGGAGCTGGTGCAACGGGCCTCGGGCTCTTTCTCGCCGAGGGTCTCGTCACGGCGATGGGCGGCAGGATCTGGGTGGACTCGGACGAAGGCCGTGGCTCGACGTTCGTCCTCGAGCTACCGGTGGTCGGGCATGAGAACTGAGCAATCCGGAAACACGGCAGGCGAGATGACACGCGTTCTGGTGATCGACGACGAGGCACCGATCCGGCTCCTCTGCCGCGTCAACCTCGAGGCAGAGGGCATGGCGGTCTTGGAGGCGAGTGACGGGCCGAGCGGGCTCGCGAAGGCGCGGGCCGAGCTGCCCGACCTCGTCCTGCTCGACGTGATGATGCCCGGCCTCGACGGATGGGGAGTCGCCGAGGCCTTGCTCGAGGACGGTGAGACCGCGGCGATCCCCATCATCTTCCTCACCGCTCGGGCCGAGTTCCGAGACCGCGCCCGGGGTCTCGACATCGGCGGGATCGACTACATTACGAAGCCGTTCAACCCCGTCGAGCTCGCGCCGCTCGTCCGGGAGCTGCTCGAGCGGCTGGAGCGTGGGGAGATCGACGACCTGCGCAGCGAGAAGCTGACCGAGCTCCGCGGCCTCATGTCCGAATAGCCTCCGTTTACCGCGAGCCAATAAGGAGCGCGTGGGCCGCGGAGCGGCCCCTTTAGGGGTCTTGGCGCGTGTGGCCGTGGGCCGCGCGGACGGCGTTGACCTGGCCGAGGATGGAACTCTCACTCGAAGAGAGCGAGGCTGCCTGGGCCGCAGATCCGCTGAGCGCGACCGCAAGGAGCAAAAAAACTACGCTGAAAACGATACGAACCTGCGTCTTAATCAACATAGGTGGGCAGGTTGACGGATCCGCCAGACGGCGGCTCCCCCATTCGGGGGATGTCAGGTCAGCGCGCGGTCTGGGCGAGCACGATCCCTGCGAGGACGATCGAGCCGCCCACGAGCTGGGCGGGGCCGAACGACTCGCCCAGCCAGAGAAAGGCGACGACGCTCGCCGCGACGGGCTCGAGCATCGCCACGATCCCGACCCTCGTGGCCGAGATGTGGCGGAGCGCGGCGGTCACGAGGAGGAACGTGACCATCGTCCCGCCGACGACCACGAAGAGGAGTAGGAGCCAGACCGGGGCCGACCAGCTCGAGAGGTGGCCGAGAAGCGAGACGTCGTCGTTCACCCTGCCCCCGGGAAAGTGCCAGGGCGGGCGCACGACCGCCCAGAAGAGCGCCGCGAACAGGAATCCGTAGGCGAGGAGCGACGCCGGGTCGCGCTGCTTGACGGCGTGCTCGGCCATGAGGACGTAGATCGCGTAGGCGACGGCAGCCGAGAGCGCGGCCGCGACGCCGATCCCGTCGAGCGCGAGCCCGCTCCACACCTCGACGACGAATGCGAGTCCCACGAGCGCGAGCGCCAACGCCAGCCAGATCCGCCGGCGAACCGGCTCGTGCAGGAACGTGCGGGCATAGAGCGCGATCCCGATCGGGGCCAGGTACTCGAGCAGGAGAGCGATCCCGATCGGGAGCCGCTGGATCGAGACGAAGTAGAGCCACTGGACGAAAGCGACCCCGGCGATCCCGAAGACGACCAGGTAGGGCAGCTCGCGTAGCCGCACGCGAAGGGACGCCCGGCGGGTGAGCAGCAGCGCGAGCGCGAACCCGACGAAAGCGCCGGTCGCTCGCACCTGCGTCAGCTCGAGCGAGGAGAGGCCCGAGGAGAGAACGACCTTGGAGACCGTCCCGTTGACCGCGAAGAGGAGCGCCGCCGAGATCACCATCGCGTAGCCGACGAGCGGCCGGCGGATGCGGCCGGGCTCCCCTGGGATGTAGGCGACGTCGGCCACGGCGGGCGACGCTATCAGCGCCCCCCGAATACACTCGGACGGACGGGGCGTGGCGCAGCCTGGTAGCGCGCTCGCTTTGGGAGCGAGAAGTCGCCGGTTCGAATCCGGCCGCCCCGACTCGTGCTAGCGGACGGCGTCCTGCTCCCGGAAGAAGCGGGCAAAGTAGAGGGCGAAGGCGGCGAAGAAGACGAACGCCTGCTCGAGCGACATGGTCACGCCCGCGATCTGCTGATCCGTGATCGGCGAGAGTCCCCAGAGCCGCTCCGGCGCGTCGACGTAGAAGTCGTAGATCGCATCGGGGATCAGGGCGAGCAGGAGCCCGATCGGACTAGCGAGAGCGAAGGCGGCGAAGAGGTATCCCGCCTTGAACCCGGGCGAGTGTCGGCCGTGCACGATCGGCCACCAGAGGAGGACTCCGGTCGCGAAGTAGAGGGCGTGCTCGAGGTGGAGGAGCGAGTGCGGATTCCGGAGCGCCGTGTCGTAGACGACCGGGATGTGCCAGACCGCGTAGTTGACGAGCCAGAGCGCGAGCGCCGGGACCGGAGGCACCCGGGGAACGATCGCTGCGAGCCCGGCGGGGATCCCGAGCGCGAAGAGTGCGGGCGCCCACTCGGCGAGGACGACGTTCTGGAGCAGGTGGATCGAGAGGAGGTAGTTGAGCCCGATCGTCTCCACGGGGGTGACCGTGACGGCGAGCAGCAGCACCATCGAGGCGACGAAGCTGGCGCTGCGCCAGCGCCCGGGTGGGCGCCTCCGGGTCAGGAGGAAGTAGCCGATCGAGAGCGCCGGGACGACGACGAGCGCCTCCGGGTTCCACGACCACGCGTACGGATCCACCGGGCTACGCTACGTCACGCTGCGCCGGTGTAGCTCAATGGTAGAGCTCCAGCCTTCCAAGCTGGCCACGCGGGTTCGATTCCCGCCACCGGCTCTCGCTCGCGCCACGCGCCGGAGGCGCGAGAGGGCGTTGTAGGGTTGAGGCGTGCGTTCGATCCTCGCCGCTGGCGCGATCGCCCTCCTGCTTCCGGCCGGGGCGGCAGCGAAGGGGAACCCGTTCCCGCTCGGAGTCGCAGCAGGCGAGATCACCTCGAGCTCGGCGGTCGTCTGGACGCGCGCGGCGTCCACCGGGCCGGTTCGCCTCGACGTCCGCAGCGCCACGACCGCGATGCCGGTCGTCCGGATCACCCTCCGGCCGACGGCGGCGCGGAACCTGACGATCCAGCGGCGCGTCTTCGGGCTCAGGGCGGCGACGCGGTACTTCTACGTCTTCTCCGTTCCGTCCGGGAAGAGCCGGATCGTCAGCGCCGGTGAGTTCCGCACCGCGCCCACGCCGACCGCGTCCGCGACGATTCGCTTCGCCTTCTCCGGCGACGCCGACGGAGCGCTCGACCCGAAGACCGGGAAGCCCGCCTACAACCTCTTCGGGGTCTACGGCCGGATGGCCGCGGAACGGAACGACTTCAACATCAACCTCGGGGACACGATCTACTCCGACAGCGAGATCTCCGGCCTCCCGCCGGCGCTCACTGTGCCGGCGAAATGGGCGAAGTACCGGCAGAACCTCGGCTACGGGCACCTGCGCAACCTGCGCCGGGCTGCGGGTCTCTACACCCACTGGGACGACCACGAGTTCATCAATGACTTCACCCTCGCCGAGCACGGGCAGGCGATCTACGCCGCCGGAGTCCAGGCGTTCCGCGATTACTCCCCGGTCTCCTACAGCCCGGCGAACGGCCTCTACCGAAGCTTCCGCTGGGGCAAGCACCTCGAGCTCTTCTTCCTCGACGAGCGCTCCTTCCGGAGTGCGAAGGCGAGCGCCGGCGGTGTCTGCCTGAACGCCGGCGCCAACGACCTGGCGCCGACGGCTCCGGCGCCCGTTCGAGGCGCCTTCGCGGCGCTCGCGCCCACGCTCGCGAACCCCGTGCCCGCTGGGTGCCTCGGAGCGATCGAGAACGGGTCGCGCACGATGCTCGGCGCGCGCCAGTACGCGCGCTTCACGGCCGCGATCGCGGCCTCGAAGGCGACCTGGAAGGTCGTCGTCAACGAGGTCCCGATCCAGCAGTTCTACGCGCTCCCCTACGACCGCTGGGAGGGCTACGCCGCCGAGCGCGAGCGGCTGCTCCGCTTCCTCCAGGCGAACGTGCGCAACGTCGTGTTTCTGACGACCGACACGCACGCGAACTTCGTCAACGAGGTTCGCCTGAAGACGCTCGAGCCGGGTGGCCCGGTCGGGACGGGGATCTTCGAGTTCGTGACCGGCCCGGTTGCGACCAAGACGCAGAACGTCGAGGTGGACGAGACGCTCGGACGCGCCGGCTTCGGCTCCGCGATCGTCAACCTCTTCTACAAGTCGCCGCCGCCGCGGGGCCCCGGGATGATCTGCGCCGCGGCCGATGTCTACAGCTACGCGCAGGTGCGCGTCACCGGCTCGACTCTGACCGTGACGCCGAAGGACTCGGCCGGGAAGCTCGTGCGCGAGGAGACCGGCCTGCCCTGCGGGCCGCTCGTCCTCAAGGCTCGCTAGTCCGAGGTCTCGCTCCGGGGCTGGTCGGCGAGGCGTTCGATCGAGCCTGCGGTCGGCTCGAGGTCGCCGGAATCGAGGCCGGCCTTGATTTCACGCGCCAGGGCCCGCGCTCGAAACATCCGATGCCGCCCGTATCGTCGCCGCATGGAGGAGCGCCTCGTCCGCTTCCGCCCGCGCGCGATCCTGATCGTGCTCGGAATCATCCTGGCCGCGGTCGTGCCGATCCAGGTCGTCCAGGTCGCACGAGGTGTCCTGATCTGGATCCTGATCGCGCTATTCCTCGCGACGGCTCTGAACCCGGCCGTGGAGTGGCTCGGAGCCCACGGCGTCCGCCGTCGCGGGCTCGCGGTGATGATCACCTATCTCGGGGCGCTCGCGGTGATCGCCGCGCTCGGCGCCACCTTCATCCCGATCCTCGTCGACCAGGTGAACAACTTCGTCGACGCCGTTCCCGGCTACGTCCAGGACCTGACGAGCGGCCGTGGTCGGCTCGGCTTCCTCGAGCGCGAGTACGGGATCACCGAGCGTGTCCGCGAGGCGGTTCAGGACGGGGGCGCGACGAAGGCTTTCGGGATCTCCGGCACCGCACTCGCCGTGACGAAGAGCGTCGTCGGCGCAGTCGTCGCCGTCGCCACGATCGCGTTCCTGACCCTGTTCATGCTGCTCGAGGGGCCGGCGTGGGTCGAGCGCGGGTACGGCCTGCTTCCCGACGAGTCGCAGCCCCGCTGGCGGGCCGTCGGCCACGACATCTACCGCACGATCGGCGGTTATGTCACAGGGAACCTGACGATCAGCCTGATCGCAGGCGTCGTCTCGACGGTCGTGCTGCTGCTCGTCGGCGTTCCCTTCGCGATCGCGCTCGGCCTGCTCGTCGCGATCCTCGACCTGATCCCGCTCGCCGGCGCGACGATCGCGGCGATCCTCGTCACGACGGTCGCGTTCCTCGACTCGACGACCTCGGGGATCATCGTCCTCATCTTCTTCGTGATCTATCAGCAGCTCGAGAACCACGTACTCCAGCCGGTCGTCTACGGCCGGACTGTGCAGCTCTCGCCCCTGGCCGTGCTGATCGCCGTCCTGATCGGGGCGGAGCTCGCCGGAGTGATCGGGGCGCTCGCGGCGATCCCGGTGGCCGGAACTCTTCAGGTTCTCCTCGTCGATTTTCTCCGGCAGCGGCGCTCACAGCTCGTCGAGCGGCCACCCGGAGTGGCTCTACCAGAGCCCTAATCCTCCGAATACGGCTTGAAAGTCGTGCCAATATCGCGCACAACCACTACCGACACTGCGTACAAATTTAGTCCTTCCGGATGATGTTTGAAGCAGTTTCGATGACGATTAACGTGATGTGCGAAAGAGCCTTTCTGCCGTCGTCGCCCTCCTCACCGTTCTGGTTGCGCTCGCGCTCGGCTCGACCGCGGCAGCGGCCGCCGGCTCCCCCGCGCGCTCCATCTCCGCGGTCAACGTGCTCGAGAGCGAGATCCTCGTCGAGCTGAACGCGGTTCGCCGCCAGCACGGGCTCGCCCCCCTCCGGCTCGCCCCCTCGCTCGGCGCCGCCGCCGACTTCCATTCGCGCACGATGGGCCAGCACGGATTCTTCGGGCACGACTCGCGGAACGGCGCCCAGTTCTGGGAGCGCGTCAAGCGCTTCTACGGCGCCAAGGGGTACAACAGCTGGTCGGTGGGCGAGAACCTCCTCTGGGCCTCGCCGACCCCTGACGCCGCCGAGGCGATCCGCCTCTGGATGGCGAGCCCCGGCCACCGGAAGAACATCCTGACCGCGCGCTGGCGCGAGGTCGGCCTCTCGGCCGTCGCCGTCACGAACGCGCCTGGCGTCTTCGGAAACCGCGACGTCACGATCATCACCACGGAGTTCGGCGTCAGAGGCTAGAGCCGGACGGCGGTACGCTGTCCACGCGGGCGCCCGTAGCTCAGTGGACAGAGCGACGGCCTTCTAAGCCGTTGGTCGGAGGTTCGAATCCTCCCGGGCGCACCTGATGGCCGGGACCACGATCGGAATCGTCAGCCCCGGGGCGATGGGGAGCGCGGTCGGGCGCGCCTACGCAGCCGCGGGCGCCCGGGTCGTCGCGACCGTGGCTGGGCGCAGCGCCCGCACGAGGGAGCTCGCGCACGGCCTCGAGCTGCTCCCGGACCTCGACGAAGTCGTCCGGCTCTCTGATCTCGTGATCTCGATCGTCCCGCCGGAGCACGCAGCGTCCGTCGGAGCGGACATCGCGGCCGCCGCACGCCGAGCCGACGCCGATCCGTTGATCGCCGACCTGAACGCGGTCGCGCCCACGACCGCTCGCGCGCTTGCGCAGCAGCTGGCGGGAAGCGGCCTCGAGTTCGTGGACGGCTCGATCTCGGGCGGGCCTCCACACCCAGACGGCTCGACCAGGATCTATCTCTCCGGCGCGCGCGCCCACGAGGTCGCGGCCCTGGCGGGGCCGGGGATCGACGCACGCGTCGTCGGGCCCGAGGTGGGGAGCGCGTCCGCGGTGAAGATGTCGACTGCGTCGGTCTACAAGGGCACGGTTGGCCTGCTCGCCCACGCGCTGCTCGCCGCGCACGCGAACGGTGTCCTCCCCCACGTGCTCGACGACCTGCGCGAGTCGTATCCCGACCTCCTCGAAGGTGCCGCCCGCTCGATCGGCAGGGCGACGACGAAGGCCGGCCGCTACGTCGGCGAGATGCGCGAGATCGCGGCGACGCAGGCCGCCGCAGGCCTGCCCCGCGAGCTCTTCGACGGGTTCGCGGAGGCCTACGCCTCCCTGGCTCGCACGCCGCTTGCGGCGCAGCCACCTGAGTCGATCGGCCCTGAGGCACGCCTCGAGGACGTCCTGGAGTCGCTCAACGTGGGAGATGGAGGCCGAGCCGGCGAGGCAGCCCCGCGACGAGACGCGTGATTCCGCCCGGTCGCCCGCCCTCGTCCTCGGCCCGGTCCTTGGCGACGAGCGCCCGGCGGATCGCGGTGCCGCCGGCGTAGCGGAGCGGCTCCGGAGGAAAGGACGCAGGGGCCGGCTCGACGAGCCCGAGCCGAGTCCACGCGTCACGCCGGTCGAGCGCCAGCGAGGCGAGAATCCGGCCGCCGAGGAAACTCGGACCGACCCCGTTTCCGGTGAACCCGAAGCCATGGTGGACGCGCCCGCGCGAGCCGAAGATCGGCAGGTGGGTGGGGGAGACGTCGATCGGCCCGCCCCAAGCGTGCGTGATCTGCCGGCCCTCGAGCTGCGGGAAGAACCGGACGAGTTGGCGCGCCGCGTGCTCGACGACTCCCCGGTCGAGGCTCCGAGGTGGTCGGGCGCCGTAGCCCATCCGGCCGCCACCCCAGCCGAACGCGATCCGACCGTCGGGCGTGGTCCGGAAGTAGTGGAGGAGCGTCCGCGCGTCGGCGATGGCCTCGCCTCCCGTCCAGCCGAGCTCGTCGAGCACGTCAGGCACCGGCTCCGTCAGCACGATGTGGCTCGAGGCGACGGCGAGCGCGTTCCGGAACCCCGGGAAGGTTCCGGTGGCGGTGTTCGCGGCCAGCACGATCGAGCCCGCGCGGACCTGGCCCGCGGCGGTCTCGATCCGACCCTCGCGGATCCGGGCGGGCGAGTGCTCGAAGATCCGGACTCCCCGTTCGAGGAGCCGCCGCCGGAGCCCAAGCGCGAGGCGCGCCGGCTGCACGGTCGCCGCCGTCCGCATCGAGAGCCCGCCACGGAAGACCGGCGAGGCGCACACGGCCTCCACCGCGGCACGATCGAGCACGGTCGCCTCGTCGAGGCCCGCGGCCGCGCAGGCGCGCGCGACCTCCATCCAGGCACCGTCCTGCGCGGGCGTCGTCGCGACCTCGAGCTGCGGCGCCGCGCGGTACCAGGCATCGACGTCCTGCTCGGCGCACCACACCCCGACCGACTGGACCGCGTCCTCGGCCGCCCGTCCGACGGCGAGCGCCTCCTCCTGGCCGAAGCGCGCCACGAGCCCGGGGAGCTGATCCCAGAGCGAGCTGACGAAGCCGCCGTTCCGACCGCTCGGCCCGTAACCCGACACGTCAGCCTCGACGATCACCACGGAGGCGCCGAACCCCGCGAGTTGCCACGCGGTCCAGAGCCCGAGATAGCCGCCGCCCACGACGGCGACGTCCGCGCTCACGTCGCCGGCGAGCGACGGGGCGGCCTGGACAGGCCCCGCCTCCTCCAGCCAGTAGCCGCGGCGCGTGTGGCGCATAGGCGCGATCCTACGTCTGCCACACCGGGAGCCCGGACGCTCTCGCGCGGCCGACGACTCGCTCCCGCGGATCTTCGGCCGATGCGCCGCTAGAATCAGACTGCGCGGTGGCGGTAGCTCAGTCGGTAGAGCTCCGGGTTGTGGTCCCGGTGGTCGCGGGTTCGAGTCCCGTCCGCCACCTGCCAGCATTTGCCCGCAGTTCCAGGATCCGCTCTCGCGGATCCTGGAACGCGAAGACCCCTGAAGGGGCCGCTGCGCGGCCCGGTGTCTCGCGACCGCCACCGTGGCGCTTCCTCGGGGCATACTGGCCGGGCACGGCCCCGTAGCTCAGTGGATAGAGCGGCAGGCTTCGAACCTGCGCGCGGTGGTTCGACTCCACCCGGGGCCATCCCTTGGCCGGCTGAACTGCGGCAAAACACTGACTCTGCCCGCGGTTCGTCGCTGATGCTGGGAGTGTGGGCCGCTCCTACGGTGGCAAGACGATTCCGAGTCACCGATGAAGGGGAGTCCCGATGAAGGTTTTCTTGCTGGCAGGTTCGGTCGTCACCGCGGCGATGCTCGTCTTCGTGGCGGCGATCGTCGCCGTCGAGCGCGCGCTGAGTGATGAGCCGGCGATCGCTGCTGTTGCAGGTGCCGAGCACACGGAAGCGCAAGCCGCAGCCGCAGCGCCGGTCGAGGACGTCAACGTGGCGTTGCCCCTGGCGAGCTTCGCCGGCGAGGTGCCGGAGAACGCGGAGGAGCTCGCGAAGGCTCACGAGCCGTACGACGCGACCCTGCCGCCCCTCCAGCCGGGGGATCTCGTCAAAGTCCAGATGACCCTGAAGGACATCACGGTGGAGATCGCCCCGGGCGTCGAGTACAACACCTGGGCTTTCGACGGACACGGTGCTCCCGGCCCGGTGGTTCACGTCCGGGAGGGTCAGACCGTCGAGATGACCCTGACGAACGGCGGCGCAATTCCCCATTCGATCGACTTCCACGCGGCGCGGATCGCGCCGGACAAGGCGTTCAGGGACGCGAAGCCGGGCGAGTCGTTCACCTTCCGCTTCAAGGCCACAGACCCCGGTGTCTTCATGTACCACTGCGGGACCAAGCCGGTGCTCGCGCACATCGCGAACGGCATGTACGGCGCGATCATCGTCGAGCCGAAGAAGGCTCTCCCGAAGGTCGACAACGAGTACGTGCTGGTGGGTAGCGAGTGGTACATGAACAGTGCCGGGATCGAGAAGCCGGCCACGCTCGACATGGCGAAGGCCCGCGCGAGGATGGCCGACTGGGTCACGTTCAACGGCTACGCGAACCAGTACGTCACCCATCCGCTGACCGCGGACCCCGGCGAGACGACGCGGTTCTGGGTCGTCGCGGCGGGCCCGACCAACAACGTGAACTTCCACGTCGTCGGCGCGATGCTCGACCGCGCCTGGGTGAACAGCGACCTCACGAATCCGCCCCAGACGGGCGTGCAGACCGTGCTCGTGCCGGCGGGCGGCGGTGCGGTCTTCGACGTCAAGATCGATGACGAAGGGCTCTATCCGTTCGTCAGTCACGCATTCGCCGACGTCGATCTGGGCCAGGTCGGCCTGCTCAAGGTCGGGAACCCGCCTGGGACGATGACGCACTAGACGCGGACGGGGGAAGCGCTACTCGCCGTCGGTGGGCTCGGGGTCTCCTTCGGCCTTGAGCCGCTCGACGGCGCTGTGCCGCTCGGACTCCTCGGCGTTCAGCTCACGCTCGTACCGGGTCTCGTCGGTCTGCTCGCTCTCCCGCTCGCGCTCGGCGGGGCCGTCTGCCACGTGCGGCTCGGCGAAGCTCGGATCGGTGAAGGTCGGATCGCTGGATTCGCTCATGGGGGCGGCGTACCCTCGGGGCTCTATCCTTGAACCGTCCGCGGGCGTGGCGGAACTGGCAGACGCGCCGGGTTTAGGTCCCGGTGGGCTTCGGCCCTTGGAGGTTCAAGTCCTCTCGCCCGCATCTCGCGCTCCCGACCGCCGCCACCTGCGGCCGGCGGAGCCGGCCTCCGGCGACGGCTCGCGCCGCTGCAGCCGCTCTGGCCGGGATGGGTCGGTGGTGCCCGATAGGGTCGACCGATGATTCGCGAACGAGGCCCCGAGGACGACGCGGCGATCGCACAGATCATCCGCGAGGTCGCGCCCGGATGGGTCACGACCGAGCGCGGGGTCCGGCACCGCCGGCGGACGACGCTCCCGCGCGCGCGCCGCGGGGACTGGGTCGTGGAGGTCGAAGGCGAGGCCGTCGGCTGGTCGAGCGCAGGGCTGAAGACCGACGGCGATCGCGACGACGTCGCCTGGGCGAACGTCTTCGTGCGGCCGGCGTGGGCGGGGCGGGGCCTAGGAACCGCCCTCTGGGAGCCCGTGGAGGCCCACGTGGCCGCGCTCGGGGCGAGGCGGCTCCTCGGCGACGGGGCCGAGTCTCCGGCCTCGCGCGCCTACGCCGAGCGACGCGGCTTTCGCCACACGCAGACGACGCGGCTCTCGAGCCTCGACCCGCGTGCCGTCGACGAGTCCGAGCTCACGTTGCTCGCGGACGCGCGGACCGACGGCGTCACGTTCGAGCCGTTCTCGGCGTTCGAGGAGGCACCTGAGCTGGTCTACGCCGTCGACGCCGAAGCCTCGCTGGACGAGCCGGCCGACGAGCCGATCACCAACTGGCCGTTCGAGGAATGGCTCGACGCGGCCTGGCGCCAGCCGGACCTCTCGCACGAAGGCAGCTTCTGCGCCGTCCAGGAGGGTCGGCCGGTGGCGATGGCGGAGCTCCGGATCGACCTCGAGGGCGGTCGAGCAGCGAACGGCTTCACCGGGACGCTCCGCTCCCACCGCGGCCGAGGGCTGGCGCGGCTCGCCAAGCTCGCCTCGATCGCCTGGCTCCGCGAGCGAGGCTTCACCTCCCTCGTGACGCAGAACGACGAGACGAACGCCGCCATGCTCGCGGTCAATACGCGTCTCGGCTACCGACCCGACGCGAGCTGGCTCTCCTACGTCAGGGACGTCGAGTAGCTCACCCGTGAGCGAGCCTGCGGATCCGGTCGACGGCCCAACGCAGACCGGCTTCGTCGAAGAGGTGCGGGATGCAGTTGCCGATCTGGTGCGCGGGGCCGTCGAGGTCGTCCGAGCCGCTGACGGCGTTCAGCGCATAGCGGACGGGAATCTCGTGGCAGACGACGAGGATGTGCTCCTCGGCTCGCGCCAGCAGCCGCTCGAATGCCTCGGCGTAGCGGCGCGCGGCCTCGTCGAGGCTCTCGCCGCCCGGAAACCGGTCCGCCCGGGTGTGCTCCGCCTTCCAGGCCCGGTAGTCGGCGATCGTGCCGCCCTCGAGGTCGCCCACGTCGATGTCGTCGAGCAGCGGGTCCTCCTCGATCGGGACCGCGCGCCCGGCGAGCGCGCGCTCGGCCGTCTGCCGGGTGCGGCCGAAGCGGGTGTGGACGCAGAGGTCGAGCTCGATGTTCGCGATCTGCGCCGCGAGCCCGTCCGCCTCGTGCTCTCCCTGTTCGGTCAGTCGGACCGGAACGGCTGGATCCCCGTTGACCCGGTGGGTCACGTTCAGCTCCGACTGGCCGTGGCGGACGAGGACGAAGAGGCGCACCGAGCGAACCTAACTCAGTCCCTCGGCTCGTGCGCGGCCCCGTGGGGCACGACCCCGGCCGAACCCCCTCTGCTTGAATGGCTGCGTGGAGACCACGGTCGAGAAGCTCGAGAACGACACCGTCCGCCTCACGGTCGACGTGCCGGCGCACGACGTCCATCACGCGGTCGAGCACGCGACCACGGACCTCGCGAACAACGTCAAGATTCCCGGCTTCAGGCCCGGCAAGGTCCCGCCGCAGATCCTCGTCCAGCGTCTCGGCAAGGAGCGGATCTACTCCGAGGCGGTCGACAGCCACATCTCCGGTTGGTTCTGGAGCGCCGCGGCCAGGGCCCGGATCCGGCCGATCGCGAATCCGCAGTTCGACTACGAGCTCCCCACCGAGGATGCGCAGGACTGGCGCTTCACGGCGACCGTTCCCGTGCAGCCGAAGGTCGAGGTCGTCGACTGGACGACGCTCGAGGTCGGCAAGCCCGAGGCGGAGGTGCCGGCCGAGCTCGTCGACCAGGAGCTCGAGGCGCTCCGCGAGACCGTCGCCGAGCTGATCCCCGCGGGCGACCGACCCGCCCGAAACGGCGATACCCTTGTCGTGGATCTGATCTCTCCGAACGGCGACGAGCAACGCGACACGGTCGTCGAACTCGGCGCCGGCCGCCTCGTCGAGGAGGTCGAGTCGGCGCTGCGCGGAGCCTCGGCCGGTGAGACCAAATCCGTCACGTACGAGCTCGCGGACGAGTCGAGCGCGTCCGTCGAGATCCTCGTCAAGGACGTGAAGGAGAAGGTGCTGCCGGAGCTCGACGACGAGCTGGCGCGCTCCGCCTCCGAGTTCGACACGCTCGCCGAGCTTCGCGCCGACATCGAGAGCCGGCTCGGCGACCAGCTCGCCGCCGAGATCGACAACGCCTTCCGCGCGAACGCCGTCGACTCGCTGGTGCGGGAGTCGAAGGTCAACCCCGCCGGCCCGCTCGTCGAGTCGCGGGCCCGCGAGCTCCTGAACGGCTTCGTCCGCTCGCTCGAACGGCGCGGGATCGCCCCCGAGACCTACCTCGAGCTGACCGGCCGCACGGCCGAGCAGCTGATCGAGGCGATGACCGCCGAGGCGGCGCTCTCGGTCGCCCGTGAGCTCGCGCTCGAGGCGGTCGCCGACAAGCTCGAGATCCAGGTCTCCGACGACGAGGTGCGCGCGCTGATCCGCGAGCAGGCTGAAGAGTCGGAGGAAGATGCCGACAACATGATCGAAGAGCTCTGGCACTCGGGTCGCCACGAGGACCTGCGCGAGGACATCCGTCTCCGCGCGGCACTCGACCGCGTCGCCGCCGAGGTCAAGCCGATCGCGATGGACGTCGCCGAGGCCAGGAACGCGATCTGGACTCCCGACAAGGAAACGCCCCAAGCAGAGACGAAGTTGTGGACCCCCGGTAGTAAGGAGCCTGCATGAGCCCGTTAATCCCGATGGTGATCGAGCAGACGTCGCGCGGCGAGCGCTCGTTCGACATCTACTCCCGCCTGCTCAACGAGCGGATCATCTTCCTCGGAACCCAGGTCGACGACCAGATCGCGAACCTGATCGTGGCGCAGCTCCTGCACCTCGAGTCGGAGGATCCGGACAAGGACATCTCGATCTACATCAACTCGCCGGGGGGCTCGGTCTACGCGGGGCTCGCGATCTACGACACCATGCAATTCGTCAAGCCCGACATCCAGACGATCTGCGTCGGGATCGCGATGAGCATGGGCGCGGTCATTCTCGGAGGCGGCGCTGCAGGGAAGCGGATGGCCCTGCCGAACGCCAAGATCCTGATCCATCAGGTCTCCGGCGGCTTCCAGGGCCAGGCGACCGACATCGAGATTGCGGCCCGGGAGACGATCGCCCTCAAGCGCAGGTTGGAGGAGATTCTCGCCCATCACACGAATCAAGAGATTGAGAAGATTTCGAAGGACATGGAGCGCGACTACTTCCTGACCGCGCAAGAGGCGAACGCGTACGGCCTGATCGACCGCGTCATCGAGCACCGTTAAGCGTCCGCGGCACTAGCCGATTCCCCGAATTCGAGGTACAACGAGACATGGCCCGAGCATCTGACGGCAATGAGCAGCTCCTCTGCAGCTTCTGCGGCAAGAGCCAGCGGCAGGTCAAGAAGCTGATCGCGGGCCCCGGGGTCTACATCTGCGACGAGTGCATCGATCTCTGCAACGAGATCATCGACGAGGAGCTGACCACTCCGACCCAGCTCGATCTGGACAACCTCCCGCGGCCGCTCGACATCTACTCCGTGCTGAACGACTACGTCGTCTCGCAGGAGGAGGCCAAGCGTACGCTCGCGGTGGCGGTCTACAACCACTACAAGCGCGTCCGGATGGGCCAGGAGGACGGCGACGTCGAGCTGCAGAAGTCGAACATCCTCCTGCTCGGCCCCACGGGCTGCGGCAAGACGCTCCTCGCGCAGACCCTCGCGCGGATCCTCAACGTCCCGTTCGCGATCGCCGACGCGACCGCACTCACCGAGGCCGGCTACGTCGGTGAGGACGTCGAGAACATTCTCCTCAAGCTGATCCAGGCTGCGGACTTCGACATCAAGAAGGCCGAGACGGGGATCATCTACATCGACGAGGTCGACAAGATCGCGCGCAAGGCGGACAACCCCTCGATCACGCGCGACGTTTCGGGCGAGGGCGTCCAGCAGGCCCTCCTCAAGATCCTCGAGGGAACGGTCGCCTCGGTGCCGCCGCAGGGGGGGCGCAAGCATCCCCACCAGGAGTTTCTCTCGATCGACACGACGAACATCCTCTTCATCTGCGGCGGCGCGTTCGCCGGGCTCGACAAGATCATCGGCCGCCGGGTGGGCCAGAACTCGATCGGCTTCGGCGCCGACGTTCGCTCCAAGAAGGCGGACGAGAGCGAGGAGATGCTCGGTCAGGTCATGCCCGAGGACCTGCTCAACTTCGGCCTGATCCCCGAGTTCATCGGCCGGCTCCCCGTGATCTCGGCAGTCCACCAGCTCCGCCGCGAGGATCTCGTCCAGATCCTGACCGAGCCGAAGAATGCGCTCACGCGCCAGTACCAGCGTTTCTTCGGGTACGACTCGATCGAGCTCGAGTTCCGCGACGACGCCCTCTGGGAGATCGCCGACAAGGCGCTCGCGCGCGAGACGGGCGCCCGTGGCCTCCGCTCGATCATCGAGAACGCGCTCCTCGACGTGATGTTCGAGCTCCCGAGCCGCAAGGACGTCTCCAAGTGCGTGATCACCAAGGAGACGATCTCCAAGGGGCTCAAGCCCACGCTCGTCACGAGCGCCGACGGGATCGTGGACGATCTCGCCGGACTCGCCGAAGAATCCGCCTAGTTGCCGGGTCGTGATCCCTCGTCCGGTACCGGACGGCGGGACCCACACGGGAAAGCTCGACTGAGACTCAAGTCGGTCGTCTCCGGGCCGACGACCGTCGTGTGACCACGGACTACCGGATCGGTGCAGAGCAGATCGGGCGCGCAGTCAGCGCGCTCAGCGACGGCGTCGTCCTGACGGATCCCGCGCTTCCCGACCATCCGATCGTCTGGGCGAACGACGCCTTCTTCGAGCTGACGGGCTACCGCCGGGACGAAGTGATCGGGCGCAACTGCAGGTTTCTCCAGGGGCCGCTGACCGACGTGCTCGCCGTCGACCGGATTCGGCAGGCGATCGTCGAGCGCTCGCACTTCCACGACGCGCTCCTGAACTACCGGAAGGACGGCACGGCCTTCTGGAACGCGCTCACCGTCTCGCCGGTCTTCGATTCGGACGGCAGGCTCGTCAACTTCGTGGCGGCGCAGAGCGACATCAGCCATGTGAAGAGGCTCGAGGGTCAGATCCGGCACGCGGAGAAGATCGAGCTCGTCGGCCGAATGGCCGGCGGGATCGCCCACGATTTCAATAACGTCCTGACGGCCTTCGGCGGCTATCTCTCGCTGCTCGAGCTCGAGCTGGACGCCGAGCCGGAGCTCGGGTACCTCGTCGAGCTACAGCGGGCATCCGAGCGCGCGAAGACGCTTACCGACCGTTTGATGACGTTCAGCCGCAAGCGCGAGTCGTCTGCTGCGCTGCTCGACCTCAACGAGACAGTCTCAGGCTTGCGGGGCATGCTTGAGCCGCTCGTCCGGGGGAGCGCGGAGCTCGTCGTCGAGCTCGCGGACGAAGAGCTTCCCGTTCTCGCCGACCAGGGCGAGCTCGAGCAGGTGATCGTGAACCTGGTCGTCAACGCACGCGATGCCAGTCGCGACGGCGGAGTCGTGCGGTTGAGCACGGCTCGTCCCGCAGCGACCCCCGGCTTCGCGTGCGTGCGCGTCGAGGACAACGGGGTCGGCATGGACGAGGCGACGCGAGCAAGGATCTTCGAGCCTTTCTTCACGACGAAGGGCGAGGGCAAGGGCACCGGCCTTGGGCTCGCGAACGTGTCCGACATCGTTCGCGGCGCCGGTGGGCGGATCGAGGTCGAGAGCACGCCGGGAATCGGAACGACGTTTGAGATCGCCTTCCCACTCCGGGTTGCGGCGACGCTGATAGCGGCCTGATCAGCCCGCTTGCTTGAGCACGGCGCCGAGGCCGGGAGTGGCCTCCATGTCGCGCGCGGTCACGGGCTCGCCGCAGCCGGGGCAGGCGAGGTGCGGCTGACCGACGGTGCCGCAGGCCTTGTGGCGGAGCGAGATGAGCGCACCTTCGGCTCCGGTCTCGTACTTGGCCCCCCACTCCATCAGCCCGAGCAGGATCGGATAGAGGTCGAGCCCCTTCTGGGTCAGCCGGTACTCGAATCGCTCCGGGCGCTCCTGGTAGCGGCGCCGTTCGAGGATCGCGTTGCCGACGAGGGTCTGGAGCCGGTCGGCAAGGATGTTCCGGGCGAGGCCCGTGTTCCGCTGCAGCTCGCCGAAGCGGCGGCCGCCGAGGAAGCTCTCGCGGAGGACGAGCAGCGTCTGTCGGTCGCCCACGATCGAGGCGGTCGCCTCGAGCGAACAGTTCTCGCGACCGAAAGTCTCCCAGACCATGCACCGAGCATAGCCGAGTTGCAAACCGAAACCAACTCCGGTAGAGTGGGTTTTAGGATGCAACCCACTCGGAAGGAGCGCCATGGACGCCCTCGCACCGAACCGATCGCGAACGGTTACCTGGCAGGATCCGGCCGAGCTGCGCTGCGCCGCGCACGACCTGACGGGGCTCGAGCTCCTCCACCGGATCGCCTCTCAGCAGCTGCCGCCGCCTCCCGTCGCCGACCTGATCGGCTTCGCCCCGACCTTCGTCTCGCCCGGCCTCGTCGTCTTCACCTACGAGCCCCGCGAGGAGCACTACAACGCGCTTGGCTTCGTCCACGGCGGGATCGTGACGACGATCCTCGACACCGCGATGAGCTGCGCCGTCCACTCGGAGCTTCAGGTCGGTGTCGCCTACGCGACCGTCGAGCTGAAGACGAGCTTCGTTCGCCCGGTCACGTTTGGCGGCCGGGTCACTCCGCGCCGAGGGCCGGGTCGTCCATTCCGGAAAACGGATCGCGACCGCGGAGGCCAAGCTCCTCGACGAGGCGGGCACGGTCTTCGCGAGCTCGACCTCGACGAACATGATCCTCGCCGTCCGCCACGAGCGGCTGGCGGCATAGTGTCCCTCCACGTGGAGCTCTCCGGCCTCGAGACGATCAAGGCGATCTTCGCGGGAGAGCTCCCTCCGCCGCCGATCGCCGAGCTGATGGGCTTCACCGGCGTCGAGGTCGAGCTCGGCCACGCCGTCTTCGAGTTCGAGCCCGGCCCGCAGCACTACAACCCGATCGGCTCGGTTCACGGTGGGGTCGCGATGACCCTCCTCGACTCGGCGATGGGGTGCGCGATCCATTCGACCCTGGCCGCGGGCGTCCGCTACACGACGCTCGAGGTGAAGACGAACTTCGTCCGGGCGATGACGGTCGAGACGGGCCTCGTCCGCTGCGAGGGGACGGTTCTCCACTCGGGCTCGCGGATCGCGACCGCCGAGGGGAAGGTCGTCGATGCGAACGGAAAGCTGCTCGCCCACGGGACGACGACGTGCTTGATCCTCGGCTGAGGTCCGCCTAGACTGAAGCCATAGTCGCTGCCTGACCCCCCATCCGATCGGCTCCCCTACGATCGTGGCATGGAGCCGCTGTACACGCCGCACGGCGTCGAGGAGCGCTGGCAGCGCACCTGGGAGGAGGAGGGTCTCTACAAGGCCGGCGCCGGCGCGCGGAGCAACGAGACCTTCGTGATCGCCGTGCCGCCGCCGAACGTGACCGGCGCGCTCCACATGGGGCACGCGCTGAACGGCTCGATCCAGGATCTCCTGATCCGCTGGCACCGGATGCGTGGCTTCGACACGCTCTGGCAGCCCGGCTACGACCACGCGGGGATCGCGACCCAGAACGTGGTCGAGAAACAGCTCGTCAGCGAGGACACATCGCGGAAGGAACTCGGCCGGGAGGCGTTCGTGGAGCGCGTCTGGCAACACCTCGACGAAACCGGGCGGACGATCATGGGCCAGTTCCGCCGGCTCGGAGCCTCGCTCGACTACAGCCGCGAGCGCTTCACGATGGACGACGCCTACATCGAGTCGGTGATGCGCTTCTTCGTCCACCTCTGGGACCGCGGCTGGCTCTACCGCGCGAACAGGCTCGTCAACTGGTGCACCTTCCACGAGACGGCGATCTCCGACCTCGAGGTCGAGCACGTCGACATGGACGACGCGCTCACCTACGTCCGCTACCCGTTCGCCGACGGATCCGGGTCGATCACGATCGCGACCGTTCGCCCGGCGACGATTCTCGCCGACGTCGCGGTCGCGGTGCATCCGGACGATGAGCGCTACAGGGACGCGATCGGCAAGGAGGTGATCGTGCCCGTGATCGAGCGGCTCGTGCCCGTGATCGCCGACGAGCGCGTCGAAAAGGACTTCGGCTCGGGCGCGCTCAAGATCACCCCCGGCCACGACCCGACCGACTTCGCGATCGGCGCCGACCACGGCCTGCCGACGCTCTCCGCGATCGGCCCCGACGGCCGGATGACCGAGGTCGCGGGCGCGCTCGCCGGTCTCTCGCAGGAGGAGGCGGACGAGCGCGTCGTCGCCTGGCTCAAGGAGCACGGGCAGCTCGAGAAGCGCGAGAGCTATCGGCACTCGGTCGGCACCTGCGCGCGCTGCCACACGCGGATCGAGCCGCTGATCTCGCTGCAGTGGTGGTGCGCGATGGCGGAGCCGGCGCGCCCCGCGATCGAGGCGCTGCGCGAGCGCCGGGTCCGCTACCACCCGGAGAGCCAGCACCGGTTCGCGCTCCGCTCGCTCGAAGAGATCCCGGACTGGAACATCTCGCGCCAGCTCTGGTGGGGCCACCAGCAGCCGCTCTGGTACTGCCCGGACGGCCACG
>Ga0136611_10000155_pt1 | contig 39938 bp, 31 predicted proteins | sample AntDrymUQ2232306_2_FD_106645 | JGI IMG/M metagenome (GOLD analysis project Ga0136611, IMG submission 106645) | Polar desert sand microbial communities from Dry Valleys, Antarctica - metaG UQ223 (23.06) | ecosystem: Environmental > Terrestrial > Soil > Desert | place: Antarctica: Dry Valley... | reverse complement strand
GGGTGATTGACCCTGCCCAGAACCTTGACGCGGTCTGTGATGTGGCGATCGAGTGGGGCCGGGTGGCCGCGATCGGTCACGACCTGGCGGCGGAAGGCGTTCGGGACGGCGTCGTTGATGCGACTGGGTTGATCGTGACACCTGGCTTGATCGATCTGCACACGCACGTCTACTGGGGCGTGCCGCCACTGGGCATCGAGCCGGACCCGCACTGCCTCGCACGCGGCGTGACGACTGCCGTCGATGCCGGCTCGGCAGGTGCGGCCACCTTTCCGGCGTTTCGCCGCTACGTCATCGATGTCTCGGCGACCCGGATCGTCGCGATGCTGCACATCTCCAGCATCGGCATGGCGCGCGACGACCGCGACGGTGGCGTCGGCGAGCTGGAGGACATCCGCTGGGCGCGGGTGGACCGCGCGATCGACATTGCGCGTAGCCATGCGGATGTCATCAAGGGCATCAAGGTCCGCTTGCAGAGCGAGATGGTCGGGGACGATCCTGACCAGTGCCGCGAGGCGCTGCGGCGGACACAGGCAGCGGCGCACGCGACCGGGAAGCCGGTCATGGTCCATGTCGGTGGAACGACGATCGGGATCGACGAAATCCTCGGCGCGCTCAACACCGGCGATACTGTCACGCATTGCTACCACGACCGGACGGAGGGTGTCCTCGATGAGCAGGGCAAGATCCGCCCATCGGTCCGACGCGCCGTCGAACGCGGCATCAACTTTGATGTCGGCCATGGCCGGGGCAGCTTTGACTATGGTGTCGCCCGCGCGGCGCTCGATCAGGGGTTGCTGCCTGGCACGATCAGCTCCGACATCCACGCCTGGAACATCGCCGGTCCCGTCTATGACCTGGCGACGACCGCCAGTAAGTTCCTGCACCTCGGCATGTCGCTGAACGACGTGATCCGTCGCCTGACGACCAATCCGGCCAGGGCGGTCGGCATGGAGGACACGATCGGCACGCTGGCCCCCGGTGCCGACGCCGACCTGAGCCTGCTGCGAGTTGCCGACGGCGAGTGGCACTACGAAGACTCGACTGGCAACATCGAGATTGGCCGGCAACGGCTGGAGCCGGTGAGCGTGATCCGTGGCGGGCGTCAGTACCCATGCACGCCAGCGGTCTACGCCATCCCTCACACGCACGCGCATTGACCAACAATCGACATAATTGCGACTGGCACAGAACGGGGAACAATGGACGAGTTCACATCAACCAATCAGGTGACGGTGGCCTCCTTCTACCGAGAAGTGACCGATCCGAACGCTCGGGCGTTGCTCGACTTCCTGATCGAGCATCCCGGCGAGCGCTTCGACGCACGCGCGATCATGACGGCGCTCGACTTCGCTCAGCATCGTGATGTTGCGCTGGCTGCTTACGCCGTTGGCGAGGTCGCGGGTCAGCATGGCTGCAAGCGCCCCTGGTTCGAAGCGCAGCTCGGCTACCAGATGTCGCCGGAGGTGGCGGTTCTCCTCCAGCGGATGCGCGGTTAGCTCAACGCTGGAATCACTTCGGTCGCAACCTGGCGCATCACCGTATGTTGTTCGGAGGTACGCGGCCAGGGAATCTGAAAGTCGCTGAAGCCGGCCTCCCGGTAGGCGGAGACGCCTGACTCGAACGCTTCCGCCGAGTCGAACAGGCTCAGCCCGGCACTGATCGAGCGCACGATCTCGCCGGGATCGCGGCTGATGGCGCGACATTTCTCGTCGAGAAGATCGTTGGCTTCCCGTGCCTCATCTGCGGTTCCGCGCGCATTCCAGATATCGGCATGCTTCGCCGTTAGCGCCAGCATACGCGGCAGGCTCGCGCCGATCAGGACCGGCAGGCGCGGCTGCTGGACCGCCTTCGGCTCGAAGGGTGCGTCAACCAGTTGGTAGTACGTGCCGGCGTAGTTGGTGCGCTCGTTCTGCTGCAAGAGATCCCAGATCTCCAGCGCCTCGGCGAAGCGGTCGACACGCTCGCGCGCCGGAGGCAGCTCGAAGCTGTACGCCTCATGCTCGCGTTCGAGCCAGCCAGCGCCGACGCCCAGATCGACGCGACCGTTCGATATGTGATCGACCGTAATCGCCTGCTTCAACAGCAGGACCGGGTTTCGATACGTGTTTCCACAGACCATGACGCCCAGCCGAATCTGCTCCGACACCATCGCCAGCCCGCCAAGTGTCGTCCAGGCTTCATGCGTCGGGTCCATGACATCGTGGACACCGTAGAAATGGTCGACGACATTGAAGCCGTGGAAGCCGAGCGCCTCCGCTTCGCGAATCCTCGCCACCAGTTCCGGCCACGGCGCACGCTGGCCGCATACGACAGAAAACTGTAGCGGGTGCGCGTATCGCATGGCATCTCCTCTAGATGGACTTCAGACTGTTTCCGATCCGACAGGATCAGCCTCGATCACATGGTGACACAGGATCGGTGGAACGGATAGATCGTGCTCCACGCACTTCGTAGCCGGTCTCGATACGTTAGCATTGGTCGTTGGGGTGACGGTGCAAAACAGGATCGTTCAGGATGTCCTGAATGACGATCTCGACACGCGCCAGAAAGAGATGACGATGAGTGAACAGAATCTGAACCCACTGACCGGCTACCACCACATGACGATGGTGACGAAGCACGCGCCCACCAATGCACGCTTCTACTGCGACACGCTGCGCCTGCGGCTGGTGAAGAAGACCGTCAACTTCGACATGCCGCACACGTACCACCTTTACTATGGAGACGCCGAAGGCTCGTCCGGCACGCTGCTGACGTTTTTCGAGTGGCCGAATGCCGAGCCGGGCCGCACCGGATGGGGCGGGACGCATCACATCGCGCTCTCGGTTGGCAGTGGTGCGTCGTTGGCCTGGTGGCGCGGCCACCTTGAGCGCGAGGGGCTCGATGTTCAGGGACCGTTTGACGACCACGGCTACCCGACGATCCGCTTCCGCGACCCGGACGGCCTGATCCTCGAGTTGTCCGCTCCGGCTGGCGACGACGTACCGGATGGTGCACCGGCACTCTGGGCTGACGGTCTGGCAATTGGCGCGCTGCATCACGTCAGCATCCAGGCAACCACGCGCGAGACAGCCGTCGTCTATTACCGCGACCTGCTCGGGTTCGACCTGACCGATGAGGGGACCAACCCCGACCACCCGCTGCTGACCGACCTGATCTTCACCCTCGCCAGTGATGACGATGGGGCGACGATGCGGCTGCTGGTAACGGTTGTCGGCCGCGAGCAGGTTGAGCGGGCAGTGGACGGCCCCGGCCAGACCCATCACATCGCCTTCGGCGCGCTCGACGACAGCGTCGAGCTGGCCTGGCAGGAGCGTCTCGCCCAGGCTGGCATCTCGGTCTCCGATGTGCGCGACCGCTCGTACTTCCACTCGATCTACTTCAACGATCCCGACGGCCACCTGCTGGAGATCGCCACCCACAACCCCGGCTTCGCGACCGACGAGCCACTAGATTCGCTCGGCGAACGCCTCTCGCTGCCCCCGCAGTACGAGGAGCGCCGCGAGCAGCTCGAACGGACGCTGACGCCGCTGGGCTGATGCATCAAGCATAACGAGAGTTGCACCTCAGACCCTGTCATCCCGAGTGGAGCGAAGCGGAATCGAGGGATCTCAGCGGTCCGACGCAAGCGCCGTTCGTGGATGTCGACCCTTGAGATCCCTCGATTCCGCTTCGCTCCACTCGGGATGACAGGACAACGATTCGGGTCCTCGTCACGCTTTCCCCGCATGCATGACACATTGGTGATCCACAATCGCATTAAGTGCCGTATGATAGCCAGAAGCGCGCTATTGGGCCGAGGGGTCGGCCCGCAATAAATGTCTCGGTACGCAATCGGGTACGCACCGCTCCGGTTCGGCGGGTTCGTCAGAGCCGGTCCCCCAACGGGTGCGCCCGATTCCGTGTGCCGGGCAAGCGCAGCCGGATTGCCGGTGCGCTGGCGATATTCTGGAAGTGAGGCATGGATGAGGCTGTCACGCCTCGCCAGTGTGCTCGTCGTCATGGGGTTGCTGGTAGGGATGATGGTCGTCTCCGGTGGTGCGTCAAGCCACCGTGAAGCGCCACTGATCGCCGCCGACCCGCAGGTCGACAACACTGACCTTTACGCCTGGGTGGATGAAACCGATCCGACCAAGCTCAACATCGTGTCGCTGTACAATCCGTTTGAGATGCCGGCAGGCTTCCCGAACGGGTTTACATTCGCCGACGATGCCCTCTACACGATCAACATCGATCGTGATGGCAACGGCAGTTCCGACCTGCGCTACGGGTTCAGGTTCACGACGACGATCCGTAACCCGGACACCTTCTATTCAAACGTGACGCTGGCAGATGATCTGGCGGTCACCTCGCCGGACGACCCAGACCTCAATATCGTCCAGACGTACGACCTCTTCACCAGCAACAGCGAAACGTTGCCAGACAACCGAGGAAGCAGCGTCTCGCGCCTGCTGGATGATGCGTACACCTCGCCAAACAACGTCGGCCCGGCGACCCACGCCGGCATGGACTTCGCCGATATCATGAGCGAGGCGACCCAGGAAGTCGACGGTCACGGCATGGTCTGGGCCGGTCAGACTGACGATCCGTTCTTCGCCGATCTCGGCGCGATCTGGGACCTCGCCCAGTTGCGGACGATCACCGGTGCAAACGGCGGCGAGGGAATCGATGCCCTGGCTGACTTCAACGCCCAGGCGATCGTCATGCAGCTTGACATCTCGACGGTCACCGGCGGCGCAGCGCTGACGGGTGCCGACGATCCAAACGCGGCTGTTGGCATCTGGGCATCGACCTACCGGCAGTCGATTCGGATCCTGCCGCCGACACTCAATACCGCCAATGATCTGCTCAACTCGATCAACTTCGAGTCGAGCGGAACATTCAACGCTGGCCCGTGGGTCCAGGTTTCGCGGCTCGGGATGCCGCTCTCGAATGAGGTCATCATCCTGCTGCGCGATAAGGACCGCTGGAACCGCACGCACCCGCGCGCGGACGTGCGCTTTGAGAACTACTACCTGAATTCGCACCTGGCAGTTCTGCTCAACGCAGTTCATGGCACGCCAGGCGCAACGACGAACCGCAACGACCTCGTCGCGATCTTCCTGACCGGCATCCCCGGTGTGAACATGGTCGCCGACGACGCAGATAGTGCGGTCAAGTCCGACATGTTGCGCATCAACCTGGCGATCCCTGAATCGTCGTTCCCGAATGGACGGACACTGACGGACGATGTCATTGACATCGAGTTGTCGGTCGTCGGCCTGAGCGACGGGACGTTCGAGGGTCTGATGACCAGCGGCATCAGCGATGGTGTCGATGCCAACGACGTTGAGTTCCAGAAGAGCTTCCCCTTCGTGGCAGTGCCGCATGCCGGCTTCGACTTCAACCCGGACAGTGACGGCGACTAGCACCGTTACGGTCCAGTCGGGGAGCCGGTAGCGGCTGGCTCCCCACTCCGATACCACGAGCGAAGGGAACATTCCGACGATGAGCCAGTCAACGAGCACGATCCACGAACCGCGACGACGTTGGCTGGCCATGATCCCACGCCCGTTACTGGTGGTACTTACCATTCTGCTCGTCGCCGGGGCATTCGTCACCGGCAACGCCCTTCGCGCAGGAAGTGACGCGCTCATCGGCTCGGAGCCTCGGTCGAACGGCGGAATCGCCGCCGCGACGACCTCCGAGCAGATCGCGTCGCTCCAGGCACAGCTGACAACCAACGCCGGCGACCTCGACGCCGCGACGACGCTCGCCAGCCTCTACCTGCAACAGGCACGCGAGACTGGCGATACCGGCCTGTACGGCAGGGCCGGATCGCTGCTGGACGGCGTCCTCGAACGTGAGCCGGAGCACATCGAGGCGCTGGCTGGGCAGGCAGCGCTGGCGCTGGCGCGGCACGACTTCCTGCCAGCGCTCGACTGGGCGTTGCGCGCACGATCCATCCAGCCCGACTCGTTGGCGGTCTTCCCCGTCCTGATCGACGCCTACGTCGAGCTGGGCCAGTACGACGCCGCCGTCGCCACGGCAGATGCATTTATCAACCTGAAGCCCAACCTGGCCTCCTACACGCGAGTCGCCTATCTGCGCGAGCTATATGGCGACCCCGTTGGCGCGAGTGAGGCGCTGTCGCTGGCACTCGACTCCGTTCACGGTGGAACCGAGCCTGGCGGCTGGACGCGCGTTCAGATCGGCAACCTCTACCTCTCAACCGGGAACCTCGACACCGCCGAACGTGAGTACACCCAGACACTGGCGCTGCTGCCGGGCTACGCTCCAGCCCAGGCTGGACTCGGCAGGATCGCGGCTGCGCGCGGCGACTATCCGCTCGCGATCGAACTGCTCACCGATGCCGCCACCCGCGTGCCGCTACCGGAGTACGTCATCGCGCTCGGTGATGTCTACGCCGTCTCGGGAAACACGCAAGCCGCCGCCGAACAATATGCGCTCGTCCAGGCGATGACGCAGTTGCTGGCTGCGAACGGCGTCAACAGCGATCTGGAGCTGGCACTCTTCGCCGCCGATCATCCGACGTTCGCGAACGGGCTGACTCCCGACGGTACTGTCGAGCAGGCTCGCGCGGCTCTCGCCGTCCGCCCGGGTATCTACGGCCACGACACGCTCGCCTGGGCGCTCTTTCGCGCCGGTGAGTATGACGCCGCCTGGGCTGAGAGCCAGCAGGCGCTCCAACTCGGCACCCGCGACGCGCTGCTGCACTACCACGCCGGGATGATCGCCAACGCACGCGGCGACTCGAATGCCGCCCGGTTGCATCTGGGGACAGCCCTCTCGATCAACCCGCACTTCTCGATCCTGCACGCCTCCGACGCCCGCAAGACGCTGGCGGCGCTGGGTCGCTGACCCGGATGGACGCCGCGCCGTAGAATTGTTGACCTGAGGATAGATATCACCTGTGTGCTAAAACACTGATCTTCAGCAAGGGCGGTATCGTTCCCCTGTCGTCCTGAGCCGCAGAGAAGGACCGCTCCGCGTCAAACACGTAGAGCGGTCAAGTCAGAAAGGTCCTTCGCTGCGGCTCAGGACGACAGGGCAAGGGATGCGGTTCTCTTCGTCGCTGGGCTGCAATCAAGGTTAATCCGAGGATCATAGAGGTAATGACTGCACATATGAACGCACGCAAGCTCGGAACACTCGGAATCATCGCAGCACTGGCGCTCGTGCTGCTGTCGGCGCTCGTCCCTGCCCCGGCCAGCGCGCACCCGCTCGGCAACTTCACGATCAACCGCTACTCGCGGCTTGAGTTCGCGGAGGACAGCGTCCGCGTCGTCTACGTCCTCGACTTCGCCGAGATCCCGACCTTCCAGCAACTTGAGTTGCTCGACACCGATGGCGACACGACCGTGACCGAGGCCGAGGCACAACGCTACCTCGACGAGATTGTCCCGATGCTGGTCGACGGCCTGCGGCTGGTTGTTGGTGACGATGTGCTGCCACTGGCAATCGAGGACCGCCGGTTGGAGCTGTTGCCCGGTCAGGGCGGCTTGCAGGTGCTGCGGCTCGACGCAACCTTCACGTCGGCTCTGCCAGATGGCTGGGCTGACGACGGCTTCGGTGGCTACACCGACCGCAACTATCAGGACCGGCTCGGCTGGCGCGAGGTCGTTGTCCAGGGCGGCGTTGGCGTCGCGATCGAGGGTTCGAGCGCGCCGGAGACGGACATCTCCAACGAATTGCGCGTCTACCCGGAGGATACGCTCTCCAGCCCGCTGGATGTCTCCGAGGCGACCTTCACGCTCGTGCCGGGCGAAGGCGCGCCAGCCAGCCGCGCCGAGACTGCCGGAGACGCCGCCGTCCGCGTTCAGGACGAGACGAACGGGGGCCGGGCCACCGACCGCGTCGCCAACCTGATCACAAAGGAGCAGACGCTCCCGGTCTTCCTCGTCTCGCTGTTGCTCGCCTTCTTCTGGGGCGCTGTTCACGCCCTCTCGCCCGGACACGGCAAGACGGTCGTCGCCGCCTACCTCGTCGGCGCGCGTGGAACGGCCAGGCACGCCGCGTTCCTCGGCCTGACGGTGACACTGACTCACACCGCTGGTGTCTTCGCGCTCGGCCTGGTGACACTCTACCTCTCGCGCTACATCCTGCCTGAAGACCTCTACCCGTGGCTCAGCGTCGCTTCCGGCCTGCTCGTCGTCGCGATTGGCGTCACGCTGATCTGGAGCCGCCTGCGCGCGAAACCGGCCCACGACCACACACACGAGCATGCTGACGGCCCACTCGTGCACTCACACGGCGGGCGTACCCACTCGCACCTGCCACCAGGCGCTGACGGCGGTCGCGTCACCTGGCGTAGCCTGCTGGCACTGGGTGTCAGCGGCGGGCTGATCCCGTGTCCTTCGGCGCTCGTTCTGCTGCTTGGGGCGATCTCACTCGACCGGCTTGAGCTCGGCATGATCCTCGTCGTCGCGTTCTCCTTCGGCCTTGCGGCTGTGCTGACGGCGATCGGCCTGCTGCTCGTCCACGCCCGCCGATACTTCGAGCGCGCTTCGCTGATGCCGCGCATCCCGCGCCTGCTGCCGGTCGCCAGCGCCTTCGCCGTCTCCATTGCCGGCCTCGCCATCGTCTACGAGTCGCTGCGCCAGGCAGGCGTCGTTTAGGAGACAGGGACTGATCGCACCCTCAAGAACGTCCAACTCGTCAGCATTCGGAGGCACGATGCCAGAACACCCACTCGTCGGTATGTGGAAGCTCGTCTCGCTGGATCGCACCGCGCCGGATGGCGAGGTGACGCATGCAGAGCAGCCGGTCGGCTATCTGATCTACACAAACGAAGGCTGGTTCTCGGAAGCGTTCGAGTACCTCAATCCCGCCGATGGATCGACCGCGCACGTTCTCTACTGCGGCACCTGGGAATCACCCGACGCCGCGACCATCATCCATCAGCCACACATCCACCCCAACGCCGACCTCGTCGGAGCCAGCCTCGAACGCGGCTTCGTCGTCGCTGACAACGGCAACCGCTTCACGCTGACGGCCAGCACCGGCGGCGGGCGGGCCGAGCTGGTTTGGGAGCGGGTTCGATAGGACGCGCGAACAAGGATGAGGAGCACGCGGCTTACTTCCGGAAGTAAGCCGCGTGCTCCTCATTCCGCAATGATAATCCGCGCCAGCTTCTCGGCGTCGATGCTGCCGCCGCTGACGAGGGCGACGCTCTTCGTAGCGTCGCTGTGACGCAGGGCAGCGGCGACGGGTAGTGCGCCGGAGCCTTCGGCGATGAGCTTGTTGCGCAGGGCAAGGTGGCGGAGCGCATCCTCGATCTCGTGTTCCTCGGCGGTTGCCCACTCCAGCGGCAGATCGCGCAGCAACGGCCAGGTGTCGGCGTCCATGAAGGTTCCGGCGACGCCGTCGCAAAACGTCTCGCAAGTGGTCACGACCGGCCCGCCAGCAGCGACGCCCTGGATGATCGGCGTGCAGGCCGCCGGTTGGACACCGATGACGCGCACATGCGGCGCGAGAGCCGCGATGACGTTGGCGATCCCCGCCACCAGCCCGCCGCCACCGACCGGGACGTAGATCGCCTCGACATCGGGCATGTCTTCCAGAATCTCAAGCGCGATCGCGCCATAGCCAGCGACGACGTTGCGGTCGGCAGTTGGGTGGATAAAGGCGTCCGGCTCGGCCATGAATGCCCGATCGAGAAAGATGTCCCAGATCGTCGCCGGGTCGCGTAGCTCGACGCTGCCTCCCAGCGCGACGAACGAGTCGATCTTCATCCTCGGCGCGTTGGCCGGAACGATCGCCCGCGCCGGGACGCCGAACCTGCGCGCCGACCACGCCAGCGCCTGAGCCGCGTTCCCCGACGAGGCGATGCTGACGCCACCCGCACGCGCCTCGTCTCCAATCGCCGCGACGGCATTGTAGATCCCGCGCAGCTTGAAGCTACGGGTTGGCTGCAAGACCTCCGGCTTCAGCCAGATCGTTTCCGAACCGTGCAGCGGCAGCAGCGGGGTCCGAACGGCGATACCGCGCAACCGCTCGCGCGCCGCATACACCTCGTCCATTGAAGGCCGTGGGTTGTCAGGATCAACGAGCCAGGTAGGCATCGTGACTCCAAAGTCCAAGTACGAATTCGTCCATGAACCGTCGACGCACCGGCGTTTCGGGATGGTAACGATTCCAGATGGTCACGCTGTCATCCAGCGCACCAACGGCGATCGTGTGAGCACCACCGAAACCAAAGACCAGATACGGATTACGAGCAATTTCCAGTGCATGGATCGCCTCGTTGAGGCGCTTGAAGTCTTCGCGATCCAGCGTGTCACTCTCAGCCATGAGCGTTGATATGCACGCGCCAACTGAGAGGGGCCATCGAAACCGTTGCTGAAATCTCATGGCTGCTCCACCTCCACCCAGCGCCCTGTCTGCGCCGACTCCAGCGCTGCGTCGAGGACCGCTTGCGAGGCGACGCCGTCGGAGAGGGTTGGTGTCGGCGACGGGTTGCCGCTGCGGACGGCGTCGATGAAGTGGCTGGCGATCGCGACGCGCAGGTCGGGCAGGTCGGTTGGCAGTTCGGCTTCGGTTGGTTCGCTGGCGTCTTCGGTGTAGTGGAGGACGCGCGTGCCATCGACGACGACCGATCCGGCATCGCCGTCGAGCTGGAGTGTCCACGCGCCACCAGCATGGGCGACCGGAACGCCGCGCACCGTCAGCAGCGCACCGCTGGCGAAGCGGCCGAAGAGGACGAATCCGTCCTCGCCGGTGATGTTGGCCATCTCGCCACCGCCTGGCAGCGGGACGGATGCGCGCGAGACGATCGTCCGGCAGGCGACCTCGGCAATCGAGCCGCCGTGCCAGAGCAGCAGGTCGACCAGGTGTGGCCCGACTGACGAGGCCAGCAGCCCGCCACCCTGCCCGGCGTCAGCGAACCAGCCTGCCTTCGAGTCGCTCCACAGCGGCAGCCGCATGTAGCTGACCGGATTCATCGGCACACGCATGTCGGCCATCTGCAATGTACCGGCGGCTCCCCCGGCCAGCAGTTCCGCCGAGCGGCGGTAGTGCGGCGTGAAGCGTTGCTGGAAGTTCATCATCCCGGTGACGCCCGCCGCAGCCGCCGCGTCGCGCATCTGCCGTGCCCCGGCCAGGTTAGCGGCGATCGGCTTCTCACAGAAGACATGCACGCCAGCCGCGATCGCGTCCAGCGCCATCTTCACGTGTAGGGCCGGTGGCGTCGCGATCACGACGGCATCGACGTTCTCGATTACCGTCAGGTAATCGTTGGCCGCGATCCCAATCCCGAACCGCTCGGCGACCGCCTCAGCCCGTGCCGCCTGTGCCGAGCAGACGGCCGCGACCTCAACTCCCGGCAGCTTCTGGAACACCTCGACATGGAACGCGCCGAACCCCGTCCCAAGCACCCCGACTCGAATCGCTTCCGCCACCAGCCGCCTCGCTCCCCGCCGAATCTATCCGCCTGTCGTTGACGTGCATCCTACCAAGACAATTGGTCGCGGGCCGCTCTCGCGATGCGTTCCCATACGGTGTAGGATTCGCTACCTCAACTGGGCGCGGCAGATCGAGCTTCCACGGAAGGCAGGTGGTTCTGATGGTGCAGACACGCCGTGCCGTGCCGGCCTACGCACAACCCATCATCGAAGCGATACTCTACGTGCAGCGACTTCCGTAATAAGTAGGTGAACTCGCCGGGTGTTGGCGTGCTGGCAACGAGCGGGAGACGATCGTGTCAGGGACTTCACGAGAGACGACGGACGGAACTCATGGCACAACGCCGGTCAGTGCGCCAGATCTCGCGCCTCCATCGTTGCGAATTACCCTCCTTGGGACCTTCCAGGTAACGGCCAGCGAGCGTGTTATCGATGACGATCGCTGGCGCTTGCGGAAGGCGAAAACGCTGGTCAAGCTGCTTGCACTCGCCCCGCACGGGACACTGCACCGCGACGAACTCCTCGATCTGCTGTGGCCCGAGCTTGAACCTGCCGGTGCCGTCAACAACCTGCGCTATGCAATACACGTCGCCCGCCGTGTGCTGGAACCGGAAACAGACGGCATCAGGCGATTCCTGCGTTGGCAGGGTGAGCGGATGGCGCTCGCTCCGGACAGCGCCATCGAGGTAGACGTCGTGCTGTTTGAGGCAGCCGCCGTAGCCGCCCGGCACGCTCGCGACCGCAGCGCATTCGAGCAGGCGATCGACCTCTACAATGGGGATCTGCTGCCGGAGGACCGCTATGAAGACTGGGCTGCCGGCCGGCGTGAGGGACTGCGCGAAACCTTTCTCGGGCTGCTGCTTGATCTCGCCCGGCTGCACGAGACGGCGCGTGAGTTCCAGCACGCCATCGATCGACTGCGGCAGGCCATCGTCGTGGATCCAACCCGTGAGGACGCGCACGTCAGGCTGATGCGCGTCTATGCAGCGAGCGGTCAGCGTCGTTTGGCACTGCGCCAGTATGACCATCTAAGCGATGTCTTGCGAACGGAACTGGACGTTGAGCCTGAGGAGGCAACCAAACGGCTCCACACTGACCTGCTGGCCGGGCGACTGTCGCCAGTTGATGGATCGTCCAGTGACGTTTCCGGGGTCACCGGGGACTCGTCACCGTTACGACGGCGGCACAACCTGCCGGTGGCGCTGACCAGCTTCGTTGGCCGTCAGCGGGAGATGGTGGCTGTGCGCGACCTGCTAGGGACAACGCGGCTGCTGACGATCACCGGCATCGGTGGCATCGGCAAGACCCGGCTGGCGCTGGAACTTGCCAGCGAGATGGTCGATGAGTTCGAGCACGGCGTCTGGCTGGTGGAGCTGGGGCCGGTTTCGGACGGCAGGTTGGTCGAGCAGACACTGGCGCGGGTGGTGGGCGCGCAGGAAGAAGCGGGCCGTCCACTGCGCGAGACGTTGGCCGATGTGCTGGGCGAGCGACAGCTACTGCTCATCCTTGACAACTGCGAGCACGTCATCCAGCCATCTGCTGAACTAGCAGCGCTGCTGTTGACGCGCTGTCCGGGTACGCGGCTGCTTGTCACCAGCCGCGAGGCGCTGGGTATACCGGGTGAGGTCGTCTGGCCAGCGCCGCCCCTCTCGCTGCCCCCGCCGGCTGGGGTGGACCCACGTTCTCTGCTGGAGTCCGAATCGGCGCGGCTGTTCGTCGACCGGGCGCGCTACCGCCAGCCGTCGTTCGAGTTGACAGCGGAGAATGCGCTAGCCGTCGGCGAGATCTGCCAGCGTGTGCAGGGACTGCCGCTGCCAATCGAGCTCGCGGCGGCGCGCATCGCGGTGCTGACGCCGGAGGAGATCGCCAGCAGGCTGGACGACGCGCTGACGTTGCTCGCCGGTGGCGGCAGGCTGACGGAGCCCAGACACCGTAGCCTGCGCGGTGTCCTCGACTGGAGCTACCGGCTGCTGAGCGAACCTGAACAGGAGCTGTTGGTCAGTCTGTCGGTGTTCGCCGGAGGCTGGACGCTCGACGCCGCCGGGGCGATCGCAACGGATCGTGGATCCGCGCCGCGGGACATCCAGCGCGGCGATGTGCTGGACCTGCTCTCACAACTTGTCGACAAGTCGTTGGTTGGCGCGGCAACCAGTTCCGACGCCGCTACCCGCTATAGCCTGCTGGAACCTGTCCGCCAGTACGCGACCGAACGGCTGGAAGCGAGTGGCAATGCTAGCTACGCACGGAGTGGACACGCCAGATGGTTCGTCGAACTGGCCGAGCGGGCTGAACCTGAGCTGAGCGCGGCCCAGCAGGCACGCTGGCTGCAACGCCTTGAGCTTGAGCACGACAATATGCGGGCAGCGCTGGCATGGTCGCTGGAGAACGACACCGAGCTCACTGGCCGCCTGCTTTCCGCGCTCTGGCGGTTCTGGTGGGTGCATGGACATCTGAGCGAGGGGCAGCGCTGGCTTGAGCGGACGCTGTCAATTGCCGATCGCCTCTCACCGCCTGCCCGCGCGATGGCGCTGAAGGCAGCCGGCTCGCTGGCCTGGGCGCAGGGCGATTACGACCGGAGCCTGCCGCTCATCGAGGAGGCGCTGACGCTGTTCCGTGAGCTGGCCGATCCAATCGGCGTTCGCGACGCACTCAGCGCCCTCGGCAGCATCCTCGCGAATCGCGGCGACTACCAACGGGCGCGGGCGGCCCACGAGGAGGGGCTGGCCCTCGTGCGCGCCTCCGGCGATGCCGTGGGTATCGAGACGGCGCTCGGCAATCTCGCCGATATCGCGTACTACCAGGGCGACTACGAGTCTGCGCGGACCTGGTGGGAGGAAAGCCTCGATCTCCAACGGGAGTCCGGGGGCGAGTACGGCGTGGCGATTATCCTCAACAACCTGGCCGAGCTGGCGCGTAACCAGGGGGAGTTCGACCGGGCAACGCCACTGCTGGAAGAGGCGTTGGCGTTGTTCCGAGCGGTTGACTTCAAACATGGCATCGCGATCGCGCTCTGCAACCTGGCGGACGTGCCGGCGATCCAACTCGATCGTGGGAAAGCCGCAGGGCTGCTACGAGAGAGTCTCACCGTCGCGCGGGACCTGCGCAACGCCGTCGTTAGCGCGAGTTGCCTGGATGTGGCGGCCAAGCTGATGGTGGCCCAAAGGCAGGCCGAGCATGCGGCGCGCCTGTTCGGCGCCGCTGATGCTCGACGCTTAGCCGCGGGCGCAGCGCTGTCACCCGCCGACCGCTCCATCCTCCAACCCGCGATCGACGCGGCGCGCGCTCACCTCGACGACGCAATCTGGCTGGCGGCGTGGAACGCGGGTGCGGCGCTGAGCGCCGAGCAGGCCATCGGAGACGCACTGGCGGGTCTGGAGCAGTCTGTCGCGATGGCGACACCGGACAGCAGGACAGTGATCGACCCATCCGTGCCAGAACTGACCGTGCGCGAACGCGACGTCGCGCTGCTCGTGGCTCGTGGACTGACCAATCGTCAAGTTGCGAGCGCGCTCAGAATGGCCAACCGGACGGTCGATACCCACGTCGGCAGCATCCTGCGTAAGCTGGGCCTCGCGTCGCGCGCCGGGCTGCGTGCCTGGGCGCTCGACCGCGACCTGCTGGCGGCTGGCGACCAGGAATCTCCCCTACCTCCTACGCATACGTAGATACGCCATCTACAAACCTGCTAACGGATCAGCCCTACGATCTCCCTATCGACACCGCTGCCGGTTCGGCGTGGAGATCAGGGAGGGTGGATGCCGAAGCACCTCAACTCGTTTGTGCTGCGCTGCTGGCGGCTCGCCGATGGCGGGCAGCGCATCGAGGTCGAACACATCCAATCAGGCGAGAAGCGCCTGACCCATTCACCCGGCGAGGCCGTCGAGTGGGTCTGCGTGCGCAGTGACGACGCAGGGCACGCCACACCGGCCACGCCCGGCGAACGCGCGCCGCAACGCGCGGAGCCTGAGCGCTGAGTTCGCGTTGAAGCAAGTATCCAGGACCGACATGCGTGTGCATTAGCGTGTAAGGGGAACATCATGCATTCCGACGTTGCCGTCCACCGCCAACCTGCCTCCATTGTGCGACAGTCCGTCACGCTCATCTTTATCATCGTCCTGCTGGCGGCCGCTGCGGGATTGCGCTTCTGGCCAGTCGAGCCAGTCTCGGCCGCCGAGGGCACATCCGTGCCGCCGTTTGAGTGGAGCATGTTTTCGCGGCATACCGGCGACTACCTGATCGATCCCAACGACCTGGAGTCGGCCAGGGAGCACGTCAAGCCGGGTGGCGGATACGGGGTCACGTTCGACGGCTGCGCCGCGCTGACTCCGGAGATGGAAGCTGAGGAGTGGATCACCCACACCTTCACGGTCACTGGCTCGACGCTTCCCGAAGCGGTTGAATCCTCGGCGACCGGGTACCGTTGGGAGAATCCTGACAGGTTTGACGATGGGTATGAACCGGTCGCGTGCGAGGATCTGACATCGTCGGTCGAGCTTCAGCAGGGACCATATACCGTCACACTGTCGATCGAAACGGCAAGCGGGATCACCGGCACATCCGCCCCGCAACAGATTCTGGTCAAGGACATCCTGATCATTTCGGTCGGCGACTCGTACGGATCGGGCGAAGGCGCGCCTGACCGCGTCGTACAGTATGGACTCTTCGGCTTCCCGGTGGCGCCTGCGGAATGGCAGGATCGGCGCTGCCATCGCTCTGCCTGGGCTGGCCCGTCGCAGGCGGCGGCGCTGATCGAGGAGAGCGACCCGCACACGTCGGTGACATTCGTCTCGCTGGCCTGCTCCGGCGCAACGATCAATACACCGATCGACGACAACCCCGATGATGGCGCAACCAACACGGCAAAGTACCAGGGTGCCGGGTTGCTCACCAGCTACAGCGGGATTGAGCACGATGGCAGCTACGACCCGGCCAGCTTCCTGCCGCCGCAGATGGAGCAGGCTGCGCGGATCGCCAACGGCCGGGCGATTGACGCCTTGACCATGTCCGGCGGTGGCAACGACATGCACTTCGCGACGGTCATCGCGGATTGTGTCACATCCGATTGCAACACAAATGAGACGACGGCCAATCGCCTGGCGGCAGACTTCATCAAGCTTCCGCAGCGCTACAACGAACTGGCCCGCTTCATCAGAAACGACCGCAATCTCAGCATTGCCCCCGCGCTGAACATCTCACCAGATCGTGTCTTCATCACGGAATATCCCGACCCCTCGCGCGACATGCAGGGCAACTGGTGCGAGGCGAACCAGATCGATGATCCGTTGCTGGCGCTGCCGGTCAACGGGATCAAAAAGTTAGAGATGGAATGGGCGTCCAACAACGTCGTCCGCCCGTTGAACCAGGCGATCGAAGCCAACGCCCGCAAGCATGGTTGGAACTTCGTGTCCGGCATCGCGGCCGAGTTCTTCGACGGCGGTCATGGCTGGTGCTCGCTGGGTGAGGACCAGTACGGCGCGCCGAACAACTGGATCAACCGCTCGCTCCAGGCGCTGGCGATGCAAGGTCCGGTCACACTTCCATTCGGACTGATCGCCGCCTGGGCCGTGACCGGAGTCGCGCTGATCCTGGCTGGCTCCGTTCTGATGCCGCTGGCCGGCGCCGGACTCCTGCTGCTGGCACTTGCATCCGGCGCATTGGTGATTGAGGCCATGGGGACGGCTGGCACGATGCACCCTAACCGGATGGGGCAGATGGTCTACGCGCGCCACATCGCGGCGGCGATGACGAACCGATTGAATGGCCACCTGCCACAGCCTGGCGACCTGACTGCGCCGACGATCGCGCCGGTCAACGATATCGCGGTTACAACTCTCGAGCGGCGCAGCGTGCGAATCTATTATGGCGCTTCCGCCACGACCGACGACTTTGATGGACACGGACGGGCAGTCTGCTCCCCGCAATCCGGCCTCAACTTTCCGATCGGCACAACGCTCGTCACCTGCAATGCGAAGGATTCGAGCGGTAACTCGGCGACTCCGGTCACCTTCACCGTGACAATCACGCTGGCACTCGTCGAGCTTACGCCGCCGGGGCCTGGCAGCAATAGCATGGACGGCTTCTGTGGCGATGATCCGGGCAATGCGTTCGAGCAGTCAGAGGACGCCGCCGGTGTGTCGCACAACTCCACGGCGTTGGAGGGTTCGAGCGGCGCGGGCACGTTCAAGGCGCGCGCGACATCCGACGGTGCCGGAGAGCGTTCCATCCATGTGGGATACAACGACATCGTGACGGTTGAGGCCGGCACGACCGGTCTGCGGCAGGGCGCGCCGGTGCTGGTCAGCGTGACCCTGGCATTGGATGGCACGTTCAGCGTGACGCCTGGCGACGGAACCGCCGGAGCACAGGTTTACGCCAGCTATGGTGTCAACTGGATCGACTGCGACTTCGAAGCGAACGGCTATGACTGCTGGTACTCTCCGGTCTCACTCGGCGTCGATGGACGCCTGTCCGCAACCGGTGGCTCTTCGATGACCTGGGACGGCTACGGCGACTGGGGAATCCGCCACGGAGAGGGAACGTTCGCCAGCGGGTACGGCGCGCCGTCCTGCGCGAGCGAGTGTGGGACGAGCATCGACCTGCCTTATAACATCGGCTCTCAGACCGTCATCTTCGAATCCACCATCGGCTCCCGGTTCAGTGTCAGCGGTGAACTGCGGGTGAGCGCCATCAGTGCCAGCGGAGGCTTCGCGGAGGCTGACTTCAGCAATACGTTCATCTCGTCGGGCATCCAGCCGGCGCCCGGATATGAGGGCTTAACGTTCACCTACGCCAGTGGCTCCGGCGACGGCACGCCGGGTGGCAACGAGCCGCCAACTGTCGATGCCGGCGGCCCGTACATCGTCGATGAAGGTAGTTCGGTGACACTGATCGCCACCGGCAACGATCCTGATGGCGATGCACTCGCCTACGCATGGGACCTGGACAACGACGGCACGTACGAAACCGAGGGCGACAGCCCGGCCTTCTCAGCGGCCAGCCTGGACGGACCGGACACTCGAACAGTCGCCGTACAGGTATCCGACGGCGAGTTGACGATGACCGATCAGGCGACGATCGAGGTCCGCAATGTCGCGCCAGGTGTAACCATCTCCGGCGCGCCGGACACGACAGTCGAGGGGACGCCTGTTGCGCTTACCGGCAGCGTCAACGACCCTGGATCGAGCGACACATTCACGTACGGTTGGAGTGCGACGAACGACGGGATCGCGACGGCATCGGGCGATGGGGAGAGCTTTAGCTTCACCCCTGACGATGCTGGACATCACATTGTCATCCTGACAGTCACCGACGACGACGGAGGAACGGGAACGGCGACGGTCGAGTTCGATGTCGAACCGGTCTCCAACGGCGCTCCGGTTGTGGCGCTCGGCGACGACACCAGCCTCCACCGTGGCGAGACGTACTCCGGCGTCGGTTCGTTCAGCGACCCGGATGCCGACACCTGGACCGCCAGCGTGGACTACGGCGATGGGACGGGCATCCAGCCGCTCGCTCTTAACCCTGACATGACGTTCACGCTCAACCACACCTTCACGACTGCCGGCGCGTTCAGCATCCAGGTTTGCGTCAGCGACGACGACGGCCAGGGCTGCGACACCCTCGCGGTCAGTGTCACTGCGTACGCGATCTTCGCCGGTCGCGACGACTGCGGCACGGGCAGCGGCGACGCGATCCAGTGGAGCGGCAGCAAAGGAACACTCTACGGTGATCTACACTCGAACAGTGGACTGAAGGTCAGCGGCTCCACGAATACCGGCAACGGCAACGCCAGCTATCGCTGCCAGGTCAAGGTCAGCGGCAGTAAGAACACCTTCACCTCGGGGCCGGTCAAAGTGACCGACGCGCGCCCCTGGCCGGTGCAGATGGACGCGACCGCCTTCACCTGCGATGTCACGGTGGCCGGCAAGCTTGACCTCTCGAAGGGCGGAGTCTGGTGGGTCAACGGGACGAAGGCCAGCAAGCAGCTCGCTCCGCTGACGCTTTGCGCCGGTGAGATCACGCTCAGCGACTCGAACGTCACCGGGACGGTCACGCTCGTGGCCGGCCGGATCAGCCTGAGTGGCAGCAACATCCAACTGACCGCGCATCAGCACGGCGTGCTGTTCTTCGCGACCGGCGGCGACCAGAATGCCATCAAGCTGAGTGGCAGTAATAGCCGGTTGGCCGGCGACCTCGTCGCCCGAACCGGCGGAATCGATCTCTCAGGATCGGGTAGCCAGATCGCCGGAGCGCTCATTGGCTGGACAGTCAAGCTCTCCGGCAGCAACTGGACGATCGACGCGCGGTTGACAGAATAACAGCCCGTGGGACGCGGGACGGGTGGACCGATCGGTGGAAACCACCCGTGCCTCGTCCCACGGACCCCAGCCGGCGGCGTCCTTCTCCCCATTATTAGGGAGCGTGAGTTGCGATCGCACGGCGGTTTGCCTGGCATGTCGCGGACAGAAATGCGACGGCGAGCCAAATGGCTCGCCGTCGATCAGATTCTCGCCTGGTTACGTCGTGGCTGGATAGCCCGCTTCGTCGAGAGCTTCGCGGATAGCAGCGACCGAAACGCGGTTCGGATCGTAGGCGACACGGACCTCTTTCGTCTCCTCGTTCGCTTCAACGCCTTCGACCCCGCTGAGCGACCCGACAGCCTTCGTCACCGTCGCGACGCAATGGCCGCAAGAGATATCCGGTGCGGTCAATACTGCCTGCTCAACTGTACCACTCATGCTGAAACCTCCATACGTTCGTGAGTCGTCGTACGATACCCCATCTGGGTATTCATCGGTCATAATATACCCCTATGGGGTATATTCCGTCAAGCGCTCACCCACCTGAAGAAGTGATGCTTTCGTTGTCCGATTCTCCGCGATCGCGGCCAGGTCGTCGAGCAGACAGCACGTCCATAGCTCGTGCTGCGTGTCACGCCACCCAGCGATGTGCTGCTTGACGACGGCCCGCGTTTCCTCCGGCATCCGGTCGTAGCTGCGGCGGATGCCACGTAGATCCGGGTGTGCATCCTGAAAGCGTCGCGTTTCGGCGATCATCTCAGCCGTGACTCGTGGTGGACGTTCGACCAGCGCTCCGAGTTCGTCCAGTTGGTCGTCGAGCAGGATGAAGACCGGGATCGCCGGATGGCCGGCATCCGCGAGGAACCGCACGGCAAGCTCCGGCTGTTCGCTCTGGCGCAGGAGACGCAGCTCAAGACCGTCCACCTCCTGCGCGAGTCGCCAGACGACCGGGACGAGCTGGGTGGAGTCCTCGCAGTACGGCTCGGTCAGAACCAGCAGATGCAAGGTCATCCCGGCGAAGCGTTCCCTGATGGACGGCGGAATGGTTGTTCTGTCGAGGTTCTGCATGAAGCGCTTGCGATGCTTGCGCCAGAGCTGGCCAACGTAGGTGTCGATCGGCAGCGCGAGCGGCCAGTGCTCGGCGGAAATCATCACGGTCAGTCTCCGGCCACGATGACCAACATCAGTCCACGGCACTCGTGGATCGTCATTCGGTTTGGTGTTCCATGGACTGTTGCTCGTCGTCATGTCCTTCGCGGTCTGAGGGGCGGTCGTCGGCTCCGGAACTCCCATCTTCGGCATGGTTGCCATGGTCCGAGGTTTGAGCGTCAAACCAGTCGTGGAGTGCCGCGACCAGGTCAGGGTTGCTGCTCTCGTACTCTATCTTTGCGCCGTCGAGCAGATCCGAATAACGGATATCTATCTCCGTGGCTCCAGACTCCAGGCCATCCAGGCCCGGCATCTCTTCCCCGTGGATCTCCGCCGGGTCGGAGAGATCGCCCCGTCGAAACGCGGCGGCCTCCTCATCGAGGTGCTCGCGGATCAGCGCAATCTGCTCGGCGTCGTTCGGATCGTCGGCCACCACCCGCTGTACACCGCCGGTCCCCGTCTTCTCGAAGATGTGGGTGGTTTTCTCCAGGTCGAAAGGCATCACCCGCGCGCCCGCCTCCGCAATCGCGTCCTGCCGCGTTTCTCGGGAACCCAGGGCACTCATCGCCCAGAGCGTTCCCAGGACTGCCACTGCCACCAGCATTGCGCCCATCGCGAGCAGCCGTGCGGCCCGTGCCGACACCCTATTCGCTCTCACTCATCGCCTCCTCGAGGACTTTCATGGACTCCAGCACCGACGCTCGCTTTTCCGATGGGATCGCGTCCAGCACCCGGGCGAACTTCGCCCGCCGCGCCACGGCGATGTCCTCAGCCGTCCTCTGGCCCGTCTCGGTTAACCTCAACTCCACTGCCCGCCCGTCCTGCGGGCTGCGGGAGCATTCCACCCACCCGCGATCCTTCAGTATTCCCACCAGACGGCTCACCGTGCTCTTCTCCAGCCTCAGCCGCGCGACCAATTCCTTCTGCAGCAGTGGCTCCCCGTGAGAGAGCTCCAGCAGGGCATGCGCTTCGGCCACCGAAACCGGCTTGCCGCAGGGTGTCTCGTCAGGCTTGTGCAGCCCAAAGGCCCTGATCAAGGTGATCATCCGCTCCTGAAGATCCACCTCCGCTGCCGGGCCAGCCGCGCTCCTCCTCGCCATGTATGCTTCCTTTCGGTTCGATTGCACAACTACTTAGTTCGATTCTACAACTAACTACAGTGTGCATCAATGCCTGACTGCGAAGTGGCGAACTGAGTAGCCACTGAGTAGTTGGCCACAGAAGAGTTGGCGAGATGATCTGTTGCCAGCGACGAGCCGTCCCCCTGTCGTCCTGAGCCGCAGCGAAGGACCTCTCCGCCTCAATCATATGGGCAGCAAAGGCAGGGGGACGGCTCGTCCCGTTGCCTCGACCAAACTCAACACGATCAGGCTGGCCAACTACTGAGAATGCTTGCGATGAAGCGGTCCTGAGCCGCTGACAGTGCGAGTTCGCAGTCGGAACACACCCATAGGGGCGTCGGCGCAGATCGCCTGTTGGTTACAACCGGCATGAGTTATCCGACATACACGTCGATCGGATTCGCAAGAAACCGTGTTGGCCGGGATTCTGCGCGGTCAGCCCTCGACTTCGATGATGAGCATCAGTCCTCTGCCACCCTCCTCCTCGACATTGTTGTTGGTCGTGTGGTGGTTGATGTGGCAGTGCAGCAGCCACTTGCCCGGCTCACGCGCTTCCCAGATCACGTCGTAGCGCTGGCCGGGGCCAACGTTGACCGTGTCCCGCAGCGTCCGGGCTGTCTCTGGCACCGGGAAGCCGTCGATCTCAACGATCTCGAACGGGCCGCCGTGGATGTGCATCGGGTGGATGAACGCGCCGCTCGATCCGATGAAGCGCACGCGCAGCTTTTCTCCCACACGCATGTTGACGGTTTCGGTTTCCGGGTACGCCTTGCCGTTGATTGTGAAGTAGTTGGGCAGCCCGCCCTCCATCGGCATGGCCGGGTAGGTGTAGCCGTCGCGTTCCAGCCACTCCTGCAACTGCACGACCAGTTCGTGCTCGTAGTCGTAGGCGGTGTCGATGGTTGGGTCCTTCGGATCGATAATCAGCGCGCCGTAGAGGCCGAGCGCCTGCTGGCGGTCAACGTGATCGTGCGAGTGGTAGAAATAGGTGCCATGCTGCTCGGTCGTGAACTCGTAGGTGAACGTCTCGCCCGGCTGGATCGGCTCCTGGGTGATCTCGGCTGGCCCGTCCATCGCGTTCGGCAGGATCAGGCCGTGCCAGTGGATCGTCGTTGACTGTGGCAGATGGTTCGTGACATTGAAGCGCACGCGATCACCCTCGGTAATCCTGATGCGCGGCCCCGGCACCTGCTGGTTGTAGGCGTAGGCCATCACCTGCTCATCGTCCAGAATGTTCCACTTGATGACCGATACATCGAGGTCGAAGACCTTAACACCGTCCTCGATGCGCGGCTCCAGGGGCTGGTCGCCACGCGCGCCCTGCGGGGCAGTGTAGCGAACATCACGTGGATCGACGGCTGCCATGTCGAGCATCGCCTCGGCCGGCGTGTCGCGCGTCATGATCATGCCCGGCGGCATGATCGCACCGTTCACATCGTGGGCGCCGATACTCAGGTTGGCGTAGCTGGCCGACCAGAGGATGCCGGCGCTCAACGCGAGCACCGACACGATGGTCATGACGACGAGTTGGGGTGAGTGACATCAGACTGCATGGTCATCTCATGGCCGCCGTGGTTCATGCCCTCGTGGCCTGTCGCGGCTGGCTGGGCATCCTGTTCGGCCTGATGCTCACCGTGGTTGTCGTGGCTGGATGTGCTCACGCGATTCTCCTTTTCCGACGTGGAACTAGCTGGCTGGCGCGGGCGTTGCGTGCGTCGCATGGGTGGACGACTCAGCGCGGACCGTCATCAAGCCGTGCTTGAGATTCTTGCTAACGAGCCACCAGTTCATTGGGTAGGCGGTGAAGAAGCCGACTGAGATGGCCAGTGACATCACGCCCCAGTAAAGGAGTTCGCGTGGGTCCATCGCGCGCATGTCGCGGCCCATCATGAAATAGACCATGACCGGGAACATGCCGGCCATCATCGTGTTCATCGAGAGCCACTCGGGCAGGAACGAGCGTTTGAGGGCGGTCGTGTACGACCCGCCGAACATATCCTTCATGAACAGCGCCTGGAAGATGAAGAACCCGAACACGAAGCCGAGCACGTATTCAGCCGCCATGTCGAACCACATCGGCAAACCAAGCAAGCCAGTGATCGTCGCGGCGATGATGACGCCGGTCGCGTCACCGGCGACGCAGTGCAGTGTCGAGCCGAGTGCCTGCTTCCACATCGGCGCGATGAAGCGTTCGTGTTCGCCAGGACGCGGTTCTTTGTCGGCCAGAACGTAGAGCGCGACGGCGATCGGCCCCATATACAGCGTCGTCAGCACCCAGGCCCACTTGATGACGGTATTCTCAGGTGTCTTGGTGAAGACATCCCAGGCGATGTAGACGACCGAAACGGCGGCCATCGCGAACCAGACCAGCAGGACGACATCGATCCAGGCGAGCGGGCCGAGTCCCGGTAGCGCGTAGTTACTCATATACCCCCCTGTGAAAATCCTGGCGCCACGCGGCTCTCACTGTGTTCGTTGCTGGCGGGCTTCGTTCATGTACTGTGGTGTACGAGTGTCTCGCATCCTGCTGTTGGAGCCTCTTATCTGTTTCTTTCAGCATAGCTGGCGTCCTTCCTGTGTGAGGGCATGGCGCACATTCACATGGCATGCACGTGCAGTGTGAGTCTGCTTCTTCTGGCCGACCGTTCCCTTCAACCACGGCGCGATGTCGTGCGAGGACGGAGAAGGCAATGATTGCCCCAGGGATCATTGCCAGGTAACTTACCCCCATGGCCGGGCCAATCCCGATCGCCTCCTGCAGACGCCCGACGCCGAGCGTTGCGATCAGGATGAGGACGATGACCGGGCCGAGCGCTACACCGAGTGTTCCGCCGCCATTGAAGAGGCTGACTCCCAGTGCCTTGCGCCGCTCGTCGGCCGCACGCGCCATGCTCGTGCCGGCCGGATGGAAGGCGGCAGAGCCGAGTCCGCCCACGAGCAGGAGGCCGAAGAGCAACGGGAGCGTTGGCGCGACCGCCACGAGGCTCAGAAGCGAAGAACTGATGATGATGCCGAGCCCGGCGACCCGCCGTCGGCCAAGCCGGTCAGCCAGCGCCCCGAACAGAGGCTGGCTGATCGAGACGCTCAGTGAGAGGGTGACAACGAGTAACGCCAGCCTCGTCCCCGACAAGTCGAACCGATTTTGAAATGTCGGCAGGAGCACCGGAAACATGCCGGTCACGGAGTCAGTCGCGATGTGGGCCACGGCGAGGTATGCCGCCAGCCCTCCACCCGTGAGGACAACACGGCGCGTCGAATCTGCTACCACTGTCGTCACCACCGCTCTCCTCTCCGAACAAGCAGCCGTTCGATCGCTTGACCTCAGGCCCACCAGCAGGTGTCGCTAACGCCGATCAATCCGGTGGCGGAGCGCAAGCAGGGCGCTGGCTCGATCGGCGTTAGCAACGTGCTTCGTGACGGTTCAGGCGGCCGGCTCGACCACGTCGGCAATCTCCACTTCGACGTCTGCTGTAGCACTTGGCTGGCGGAGCCAGACGAGAGCCAGGACAGCACCGACACCAGCGATCGCGGCTGCGCCGACAAACGCTGCCTGGAAACCGTCGGTGAGCGCCGGCCGGTTTCCGAGTTGGCCGGCGCCCCATGCGCTAGCCACGGCGGTCATCACCGCCAGGCCGAGCGCGGAGCCGATCTGATAGGTGGTATTAACGATCCCAGATGCCAGACCGCTCTCTTCAGGTTGGGCTCCCGACAGCGCAGCCAGCAGGGCGGGGATGTATGCCAGTGACATCCCAGTCGCCGCGACGATCGTTGCCGACAGGACATCGATGGCGAAGCGTCCGTCGGGGCGCACCAGACCGAGCATGCCGACCCCGGTCGCAAGCACAACCATTCCGGTGACGAGTGTCGGCTTGAAGCCAAAGCGACCGACCAGCCGGCCAGTGCCCCAAATCATGAGTACCATGATCGTCACCGTCATCGGCAAGAGTGCAGCACCGGCCTCGAAGGAACCATAGCCAAGCACCTGCTGGAGATACAGGTTAAGGAAGAACCACATTGGGATCCAGGCCGCGCCAAGCAGCACCATGACGAGGTTGGCGGCAGCCAGATTCGGCACGCGGAAAATCCGCAGTGGGACAAGCGGCTCGGTGCGGGTGGCCTGAAGCCCAATGAAGACCACCAGCAGGACGACGGCGACGGCCAGGAGCAAGAGCGTTTGGGTTGATCCCCAGCCCTCCTCCGGCGCCCGGATGATCGCGAAGACGGCGAGTGACAGAGCCGCTGTGACCGAGAGTCCACCGGCAACATCGATCCCGCCGCGACGGGCAGCCGTGGCTGGCAGGAGGCCCGGGCTGGCGGCCAGTACAGCCAGCCCGACCGGGATGTTGATCAGGAAGACCCAACTCCAGCCCACCCACTCGGTGAGGACGCCGCCGAGGAAGACGCCCGCGGTGCCGCCGGCCGGGGCCGCCGCGCCGTAGAAGGCGAATGCTTTGGTCAGTTCACCCTGGTCGTGGCCGAAGAGCATCATAAGCAGGGTGAGGGCGGCCGGGGCGATGAGCGCCGAGCCAAGACCTTGGAGCGCGCGGCCAGCGAGCAGGACCTCTCCGTTGGTTGCCAGACCGGCCAGCAGCGACGCGGCCGAGAGGATGGCAAACCCTAGCATGAGCATGCGGCGCGCCCCGAAGAGATCGGAGAGGCGCCCGCCCAGCAGGAGCAGTCCTCCGAACGCGATCACGTAGGCGTTGAATACCCACGACAGGCCAGATTGCGAGAGGCCGACAGCGCGCTGGATCTCTGGCAACGCGACCCCAATGATCGAGGTATCCATGATGACCATGAACTGGGCAATGGCGATGATGAAGAGCGCCAACCAACGCCTCGGATTGGGAACTGTGGTTGACATTCGGTTGTCCTTTCACGGCAAGGGCGTAGCGCAACGCGAACGGGTAAACCCGCGCGACATCTGTGTACCTGCGTGTACCTGGCTGGCTGCACGATCGAGGGGGTGAGAGGGAGGGGGAGTAGATCGCTACCGATCTACTCCCAGCCGATCTCCGACACGCTGGGCGGTCGGGGAACTACGTCGATTGAGGTTCTCGCGGCTTGAGGTACTGCTTAGGGTCGTCCTCAAACGCCTTCCTGCACATCAGGCTGCAGAAATAGTATGTCCGCCCCTCGTGCTCGGTTGTGTGCTTGGCCGTCTTGGGATCGACATCCATTCCGCATACAGGGTCTTTCGCCATCGAAGTCCTCCTTTATTGCTGGACTGAAGCGACCGGGTAATCTTCCTCAGCGAGGATTTCCTGCATCTTGTCGACGCCGACGAGCGACTGGTCGTACGTGACCGTGACCTGCTTGGTCGGGATGTCCACCGATACCCGCTGGACCCCATCGACCGGGGTCAGGGCGTCGGTCACTGAGCGTACGCAGTGATCGCAGGAGATATCGGGAACCGTCAGAACTGTCGTTGCCGTTGCCATCTGTGGCATTCCTTTTTGGCCGTAGCCATCTATATCAGGGGTCGTCAGCATCTACTCTGAAGCCGACGACGAACCCTCAACGGTAATTGTCCCCTTCATGCCAGCCTCGTAGTGGCCGGGGACGTGGCATCCATACAGGAGATCGCCTGTCTCCTCAAAGGTATAGACGAGGGTGCGCGTTTCTCCGGGCGCAACTTCGACCGCGTAGGTCTCCTCGTCGCCGTGGCCATCTTCGCCAACGGCCATCTCGTTCTCGTGCTCTTCCTGCACCTCTTCGTCACCGATGACGAACTCGTGCGGGACGACGCCGCTGTTGGTGACGGTGAAGGCGATCGTCTCGCCTTCCTCAGCGACGATGTCGCCAGGGTTGAAGCGCATGCCATCGTTGGCATCGACGGCGATCGTCCGATCGACGACGACACCTGAACCGGCGCTGTTCATGTTCATGCTGGCCTCGGAGTGCTCCGGGTTGGCGAAGAACAAGGCAGCCGCGCCGACCGCCAGCGCGACGAGCGCGATGCCGGACAGGTAGGCGTACTCGCCGATTCGCGAGCGCACTGGCGGGTGCAGAATCTCCTCGGCGTCCTTCGGCTGGCGGAACGAGCGCAGGCGCAGCGCGTTGGTGACGACACTGACGCTGCTCATCGCCATCGCCGCCGCCGCCAGGATCGGCGAGAGCTGGACATCGAAGAACGGGTAGAGCGCGCCCATCGCGACCGGGATCAGGACGACGTTGTAGCCGAAGGCCCAGAACAGCCCCTGCTTGATGACGCCGACCGTCTTACGCGAGAGTGCGATGGCTGTCACGATCGTCCGCAGGTCGCCGCCGATTAGCGTGATATCGGACGCTGCCATCGCGACATCGGTGCCAGTGCCAATCGCGATGCCGAGATCGGCCTGCGCCAGTGCCGGGGCGTCGTTGATGCCGTCGCCGACCATCGCGACGGTGCGGCCCTGTTCCTGGAGTTCGATGACCTTCGCGGACTTCTCTTCCGGCAGCACCTCGGCCAGGACATGCTCGATGCCGACCTCGCGGGCGATCGCCTCGGCGGTGCCGCGGTTGTCGCCGGTCAACATCCAGACTTCGAGACCGAGCGCCTTGAGCTGGGCGACCGCCTCGCGCGATTCCGGCTTGAGCGTGTCTGCCACGGCGATGATGCCGGCACTGGCGCCATCGACGGCGACATACATCGGCGTCGCGCCATCACGGGCCAGCTCGTCGGCCCGTTCGACGAGGCCGTTCATCTGCACGCCATGCTGTTCCATCAGCGCGCGGTTACCGATGACGAGCGCGCGGCCCTCGACGACGGCCTCGATGCCCTTGCCAGTGATGGAGCCGAAGCTGTCGGTTCCCGGCAAGTCCAGTCCCATCTCTCGTGCACGATTGACAATCGCCTCGCCAAGCGGGTGCTCCGACCCGACCTCGGCGGCTGCGGACAGGCGCAGCAGTTCCGTTTCCGTCAACCCGTTCGACGGGACGATGCGTGTCACAGCTGGCTTGCCACGTGTCAGCGTGCCGGTCTTGTCGAGGATGATCGTGTCGATCCGGCGCGTCATCTCGAGCGCGTCGCCGCCACGGACGAGAATGCCGTGCTCAGCCGCCTTGCCGGTGCCGACCATGATCGCGGTCGGTGTCGCCAGGCCGAGTGCACAGGGGCAGGCGATGATCAGGACGGAGATTGCAGCCGTCAGCGCGAAGGTCAGCGACGGGCCGAAGAGCAGCCAGGCGCCGAACGTCAGCGCCGCCAGGACGAGGACGATTGGCACGAAATAGCTGGAGATCGTGTCGGCCATGCGCTGCATCGGCGCCTTCGAGCCTTGCGCCGATTCGACGAGCCGGACGATCTGGGCCAGCGTCGTGTCCTTGCCGACCTTCGTCGCGCGGAAGACGAAGCTGCCGGTCTTGTTGATCGTTGAGCCAATGACCTGATCGCCAGTCGTCTTGTCGACCGGCAGACTCTCGCCGGTCAGCATGCTCTCGTCGATGGCCGACGCACCCTCGACGATCGCGCCGTCGACCGGGATCTTCTCGCCGGGCCGGACGCGGACGAGGTCGCCAGCGACAACCGCTTCGATAGCGATGTCCTGCTCGACGCCGTTGCGGATGACACGGGCGGTCTTGGCCTGCAAGCCCATCAGCGCCTTGATCGCGGCACTGGTCTGCTTCTTAGCACGCGCTTCCATCCAGCGGCCCAGCAGGATCAGGCCGACGATGATGACGGCCGTCTCGTAGTACAGGTCGTAGGCGAAACCCCAGCGAGCCGAAAGATCGGGCCAGAGGGTGACGAAGGCGCTGTAGCCGTAGGCGACGCTCGTGCCGACGGCGACGAGCGTGTTCATGTTAGTGCTGCCGTGCTTGCCCGCCGCCCAGGCCGCCTGGTAAAAGACGCGCCCGGCCCAGAACTGGACAATCGTCGCGGCGATCAGCAGGATCGGTGCGATCGTCATCATCGAGAACGGCAGCGGCAGGTACATCAGCGCCATCATGATGACGCCCACAACAAGGCTGACCTGCCACTTGCGCTTCAGGTCGTCCATCTCGCGCTGGCGCTCGATCTCGTGACGGCTGGCCGGTGCTTCGGCGACGCCCGGCTGAGCCTGCACGGTCGCGGGCGTCACCTGCTGGGCGCCAACCTTGTAGCCAGCCTTCTCGACGGCGGCGTTGAAGGCATCCATCCCGGCCAGCGCCGGGTCGAATGTCACAATTGCCTGCTCGGTCGCCAGGTTGATGCTGGCCTCCTGGACGCCGGGCACCTTTATGAGCGCCTTCTCAATCCGCCGGACGCACGATGCGCAGGTCATGCCCTCGACCGGGAAGCTGAGCTCGCCTGATTGATCGACCTCTGGGATCGTGACCGGAGCCTGCGCGACAGGCGCGGCCTCCTCAATCTCGCCGATGCCGTAGCCCGCCTTTTCGACCGCGCGTGTGAGCGCGTCGACGGTGACGAGCGCTGGATCGTAGGCGACGGTTGCCTTCTCGGTCGCCAGGTTCACGTTTGCCTCGGTTACGCCGACAACTTTACCGAGCGCCTTCTCAACGCGCCGCACGCAGGATGCGCAGGTCATGCCGGTGATCGGCAGTTGCGTCTCGCTCGTCGTACTGTTCGTTGCGGGAGCCGTCATCGTTGTCGGATCCATGTCTGCGACTCGATTCTGTTGGCCGTGGCCGACGTTCCAATGCCCCGGCTGCATTATACCCCCTCTGGGTATCTGGTGAGAGTATACCCCCGTAGGGTATCACCGTCAAGTCCTTCATGTCGTTGTACCGCGCGTCCAGCGGCTGATTCAGACCGTCAACAAAGCGATCATGCCGGAATAATCCGGCATGATCGCTTTCGTCCTCTGTTCAGTTCGGTGTGGTGAAACATGAGACTGTGACGGATCAGCCCGCCGTAGGTAATGGCCTCATCCTACCCACCGTCCAGCAATTCGAGCACCGGCGCGAATGCTTCGATCCCTTCGACGGTGTCCGGTTCCAGATGGACGATCACATGCGAGATTCCGGCTCTGGCGTAGGCCCGTAACTGGTCGGCGATGACGGCTGGCTCGCCGGTTAGCACCGTTCCAGCTTCAATCTCTTCGGCGCGGCTGACACCGTAGGCGGTCGAGGGTGGATGCTGGCGCGGGCCGGGCAGGTCGACCGAGAGCAGCAGATTCCGTCCGAGCGTTGCCGGATCGCGCCCGATCTCGGCCAGGGCGGCGTCGAGCGGCTCCAGTGTCGTTGCCACCTCCTCCGGCTGCATTGGGAGAAAGGTGTTCCACTGGTCGGCGTACTCGGCCACAAGGCGCAGCATGCGCGGGCCAAGCTGGCTGCCGATCAGGATTGGCGGTCCTTCTGCGCGTGGCCCACGCGGGCGCAGCTCTCCGTTTCGGACCCGATAGTACGTTCCATCGAAGTCGACGTGTCCGTTACGCAGCAAGCCAGTGATGATCTGGAGCGCTTCCTCGAAGCGGGCGACCCGGTTGTCGGTCGCGAAGCCGAACATGGCAGCATCTCCGCCGCCATCACCCGCGCCGAGTGAGAGGATCAGGCGTCCGCCACTGATCTCATCGACCGTGTCAGCCATCTTGGCGAGCAGGGCTGGATTGCGGAACAGGTTGTTCGTCACCATCTGGCCCAACTCGACGCGGGTCGTGACGGCTGCCAGCGCGGCCATCAACGACCACGCTTCCCAGCCGCCATGCGTTTCCTCAATCGTGAACCCGATGAACTCGTCCCCGCCCGGGAAGAGCAGGCGGTCGACGGCCCAGAGCGAGTCGAAGCCGACCGCCTCAGCCCGTTCGGCCATCGCGCGCAATTCGGTCCAGCGGGCGACGGCTGGTCCACGGCGGAACTCGGTTTCCGGCAGTGCGTATCCGACCTTCAGCGGTCGGGTGCGGTGCAACGATGCCGAATCGACGCCACGTTGCGTCGTCATTGCGTTCATGGACGGTTTCCCTTCTGAAGCATCACGAGGCAGCCAATGTCGATCGATCTGTCTGCCCGTGTAAGGCGTGTCAGTTGCAGCAGTGAACGGAGCTTGTTCGCTTGCCGACGGCTAGAATCCGCGCAGCCTGGTTGGGGTGATCCGAATCGCCACGGAGTAATCGCGTGCAAAGTGCTCAGTCGTCAAGCTGCCCGGAAGGTCAAGGTTTTCTCGATACTTCTCGATCAGCGCAGGAAACTCGTCCGCCGCCAGCACATCGGGAACGATGCTCGCCTCACCGGCAATGACGATGACATCGCCTCCATATGCGTCAGAGTTGAGGCTGAGCGCAACCTTGGGGCGATTCGTGATGTTGCGCACCTTGACGGTGTTTGGCTCACTGTAGATCACGAACGATTCGCCATCCCAGAGAAACCAGACCGGACTCGGTTCCGGTCGGCCGTCTGCACGGACCGTCGTCAGCCAGATGATGCGCTCGTCGCGCAGGCGGCGGGACACGCGCGCCCCGAAGTCAGTCGAGATATCAAACATCGTGTTTCCTTTCGTTTGGCCATCCGAACGACTCGTGGCCGTCCTTGTGTATCTCCCGAAGGAGTTGCGGTCACCATCCTATGCTGTTACGCTCCCTATTGGAAAGTAGGCACGGAAAAGTGCGATAGGCACCCAAACGTACTCTAGGAACCTGGCGGTAACTTGAAATCAGGGATGCGGAGGCACGCAGATGACCGCGACATTAGACCGCGTGAGGGTATCGCGAGGCGGTGGCAAGTCGGTTGAGGCCAGTCCTCAGCAGGCGCTGGCGCTGATCGCCGACAAGTGGGCGGTGCTGGTCATCACGACGCTCGCCGGAGGCAGTCGGCGCTACAACGCACTCCGGCGCGATCTCTCCGGGATCTCGCAGAAGATGCTGACCCAGACCCTGCGCGACCTGGAGTGCAACGGCCTGGTCGAGCGGACGGTTTATCCCGACACACCCCCGCGCGTCGAGTACGGCCTGACGCCGCTAGGCCTGACGCTGGTCGAAGCGCTGACGGTGCTCCGCGACTGGGCCAACGAGCACTACCACGAGGTCGAGGCCGCCCGCCTGCGCTACTGCGACGAGCCGGAAGGCAACGGGGGCGAGGAGCAAAGCGGGCAATAGCGCGGTGATATTGCTGTAGTGGCAGTGATGCCGAGTCCCCCTGTCGTCCAGAGCCGCAGCGAAGGACCTCCCCGCCTTAACTCACGGGTGGCTAACGCGGGGAGGTCCTTCGCTGCGGCTCTGGACGACAGGGGGACTCGGCATCACTGCCACCACAATGCATTCCTCACGATTGCGGAGGCAGCTCGCTGTGGTCGCGATTCTTGCGACCGGGCGGACCGCTTTCACAACCTGTCAGGCCGGACGGGGTATTCTTCGTGCGATGTTCATGCTCGCGCCGCGAGTTTCGATCTGTATGCACGGGACAATGCCTTTTATGAAGCCTATCCGTACCTTCGCCGTTATCCCTTCGCTACCGCCGCAACTGGAACGTTTGAGTGATATCGCTCGCAACCTGCGCTGGTCCTGGACCCACGACGCCGTCGCGCTCTTTCGCCGGCTGGACGACACGCTCTGGATCGAGTCGGGTCACAACCCGGTCCTGATGCTGGGGCGAGTCGATCAGGCGCGCCTTGAAGAGGCCGTCAACGACGAAGCGTTCATGGTGCAGCTTGAACGGGTCGCCCGCGATCTCGATGGCTATCTGGAGCGACGTGACACCTGGTTCAGTCGCCTGAATGGTCCCGTCGATGCCCCGCGCATCGGCTACTTCTCGATGGAGTTCGGCCTGACCGACTGCGTCAATATCTTTGCTGGTGGCCTCGGCCTGCTGGCCGGCGACCATTTGAAGTCGTCCTCCGACCTCGGTGTTCCGCTGGTTGCGGTTGGCCTGCTCTACCAGCAGGGTTACTTCCGGCAGACGTTGAACGACGCTGGCTGGCAACAGGAGTTCGCCGAGGAGAACGACTTCCACAACCTGCCGCTCAGCCTCGAACGGCTGCCGGACGGCGCGCCGCTGATCGTTGAAGCGCCGCATCCGGGGCGGACGATCGAGGCGCAGGTCTGGCGAGCGCAGGTCGGGCGCGTCTCGCTCTACCTGCTCGACACCAACATCGATAGCAACCGCCCCGAAGACCGCGATGTCACCGACCAGCTCTACGGCGGTGATTCAGAGATTCGGCTCCGGCAGGAGATCGTTCTCGGGATCGGCGGCTGCCGGGCGCTTCAGGCGCTCGGGCTGGCGCCGGTCGTCTACCACATGAACGAGGGGCACTCGGCCTTCCTGTCGCTGGAGCGTGTCGCGCAACTGATGCAGACGCATCGGCTCTCGTTTGCCGAAGCGCGCGAGGCGGCGTCAGCCGGACTGATCTTCACGACCCACACGCCCGTCGTCGCTGGCCACGATGCGTTTCCAGCGCACCTGATCGACCGCTACCTGAGCGAGTACGTGCGCGGGCTTGGTATCAGCCGCCAGGAACTGCTGGCGCTCGGTCGCAAGAACCCCAACGACGAAGGCGAGCCGTTCGGGATGACGGTGCTGGCGTTGCGGATGGCCGCGTACTCCAACGGCGTCTCGAAGCTGCATGGCGAGATCAGCCGCCAGATGTGGCAGGGACTCTGGCCGGGCGTCCCCGAAGAGGAGGTGCCAATCGGGCATGTTACCAACGGCGTCCATCTGCGCTCGTGGGTTTCCGACGAGCTTGAAGCGCACTACGACCGCTACATCGGCTCGCGCTGGCGCAACGAGCCATCGACGACGATCGCCTGGCAGCAGGCCAGTCGCATTCCAGCCGAGGAGCTGTGGCGCACCCACGAGCGGCGGCGCGAGCGCCTGGTCGTCTTCGCGAGACGGCGGCTCCAGGATCAGTACAGGCACCGTGGGCTATCACTGGCTGAGATTGAGCGGGCTGGTTCGGCACTCGATCCGGAAGTCTTGACGATCGGCTTCGCGCGGCGCTTCGCGACCTACAAGCGGGCGACGCTGCTGCTACGCGACCCCGAGCGGCTGTTGCGGCTGATGACCGACCCGCACCGGCCAGTCCAGTTCATCTTTGCCGGTAAGGCCCACCCACGTGACGAGGCTGGTAAGGAGCTGATCCGCCAGATTATTGCCTTCTCGCGCCAGCCAGCCGTCCGCAACCGCTTCGTCTTCCTCGAAGACTACGACATGGATATCGCGCGCTTCCTCGTCCAGGGCTGCGATATCTGGCTCAACAACCCGCGTCGCCCGGAGGAACCCTCCGGCACGAGCGGCATGAAGGCGGCTGCCAATGGCGTCCTCAACTTCAGCACGCTCGACGGCTGGTGGGCCGAGGCCTGGGATGCCTGCTCCGATCAGCCCGTCCCGGTCGGCTGGGCAATCGGACGCGGCGAGACCTATGACAACTGGGACTATCAGGACCAGGTCGAAGCCGAGGATATCTACGATGTCCTTGAACGCGACATCATCCCAACCTTCTACGAACGCGGCAGCGAACGCATCCCACGCAACTGGATCGCGCGGATGCAGGCGACGATCGAGAACCTCGGACCGTTCGTCAGCGCCCACCGGATGCTGCGCGACTATGTCACCGGCTTCTACCTGCCAGCGATCGAGCGCTCGACGGCGTTAATGACCAACGACCTCGCCGGAGCGCGCTCACTGGCGGACTGGCGAATGCGCGTCGAGGAGCACTGGTCCGCTGTGCGGATCGATACGGTCGAGAACAACGTCCCGCGCGAGGTGCATGTTGGCGAGCCGATGGTAGCGCGCGCCAAGGTCCATCTCGGCGAGCTGAAGCCAGCCGATGTCGTCGTCCAGATGTACACCGGCCGCCTCAACGCGACCGGCGAGATCATCGACGCCGATGCAACGCCAATGCAGTTGGCCGGTAAAGGCAGCAACGGAACGTACCTGTTCGAGTCAGCCCCAACGCCCTGGCGCGTCAGCGGCCTGCACGGCTACACCGTCCGCGTCCTGCCCGCCCACGCCGACCTGCACAGCAACTACCTGCCGGGGCTGATGACATGGGCGGGGGCGTAGGGACGGGGAAAAAGGCATGCGGGATGTAGGGATGGGGTAAGGGTGTCGTCCTGAGCCGCAGCGAAGGACCTCTCCGCCTTGACTACCAGCAAGGTAAACGCGGAGAGGTCCTTCGCTGCGGCTCAGGACGACACCCTTACCCCATCCCTACATCCCTCACTTCAACCTGCGCTTCAATCTCGACCGGGATGCCGAAGGGCAGTTCGGCCATGCCGACGGCGGAGCGGGCGTGGCTGCCGGCGCCGGGTCCCCAGATGGCGAGAATGAGGTCGGAGAAGCCATTGATGACGGCGGGCGTCTGGGTGAATCCGGGGGCGACGTTGACCATCCCGAGCACCTTCAGCCAGGCGCTGACGCGGTCGAGGTCGCCGAGCGCCCGCTTGAGGCTGCCGATGATCGCCAAACCGGTCAGCCGGGCGGCTTCGTAGGCCTGATCCGGCGTAACCTCCGCGCCAACCTTACCGAATGGTCCGGCCAGCGTGCCGTCCGCCAGTTGCGGGCCGTGGCCGGAGACATAGGCGTGATTGCCATGCACCCGCACCCACGGGAAGGGCAGTTCCAGCCCCGGCGGCATCTTCAACGGCTCCGGCATCACCAGCCCAAGCTCCTCCATACGCGACTCGATTCGCATGTGGCCCTCCTTTCAAACCTTTGTCCCATTGAGTGGGTTCGTTCGAGATGGTGAATCTTTTGCCCTGCAGGATACGCTGGCTGGGTGGGTGACAGGGCGGGTCGTTGTAGCCAGCCTGACACCCAAACCTGTCAAGAGATCCGCCCTGTCACCCACCCAGCCAACTTCATCCAGAGTACGATCTGCCCGGTTCCCCGCCCTTCCAGCACAGGCACTGCATGCTTGTAAGATACCGCGTCTATCACCACGATTGGTGGAGGAGAGGAAGCATGGACGAGCAGCGTTGGACCTGGCAGGAACTGGAACCTCACTACTTGGCGTCGGATAACCCGCGTGGGCAATCAGGCTTCGGAGGGGACGAGACGCGCTGGGCGATGGCGCGGCGGGTGATTGCTGATTGCATCGATCGCGACGGCGACTTTCTGGACATCGGCTGCGCCAGCGGCCTGCTGATGGAGTCGGTCGCAGCCTGGACGAGTGAACGCGGGTTGCGGGTCGAGCCGTATGGGCTGGACGCCTCGGTGAGGCTGGCCGAACTGGCGCGGGCGCGGCTGCCGGAGTGGTCCGAGCGCATGTTCGTTGGTGATGCGCTGATCTGGCAGCCGCCACGCTGCTTCGATGTCGTCCGTACCGAACTGGTCTATGTCCCAGAGGAGCGCGAACGTGAATACGTCCAGCGGCTACTCGACCTGTTTTTGACGCCGGTTGGCCGGTTGCTGGTCTGCTCGTACGGCTCCTCACGTCGCCCTTCGCCGCGTGTCGGGCCGATCGACGAATGCCTGCGCGATTGGGGCTTCACGATCGGCGGTGTTGCCGAGGCAATTGATCCAGCAAATGGCATCACCGTCACCCGCGTTGTATGGATCGATGCGTCGTAGCGTCCATTCAATCGAGGTCTGGTTCACTCCAGCGCGGAAGGTGCAGGCGGAAGGTGGTTCCGTGTTCTTCCCCGTCGCTCTCGGCGCTGAGCATGCCAGCGTGGCGTTCGGCGATCTGGCGCGAGATGTACAGGCCCAGTCCCATCCCCGGAATATTCTGCTCGGTGGCGTTGGCCGCCCGGCCGAAGGGTTCAAAGATCCGTGCTGGCATGCCCTCCGCCAGGCCGATTCCCCGATCGGCAACATCGATCGAGACCGTCTCGGCGTCATGCCATAGCCTGACGGCGATCTCTCCACCGTCAGGGCTGTACTTGACGGCGTTGTCGAGCAGATTGGACAGAATCTGCTCCAGCCGGTCCGGGTCGCCAATCATCTGGCACGGCTCGCTGGCACCCTCGACGGTGATGATGTGCCGCTGGTTCTCAATGGCGTCGCGGCAACTGGCCACCGCCTTCTGGACAAGTGCCGCCAGGTCCATCTCGCGCGGGCGAAGGGCAAGCTGGCCGCCTCGCACGCGCGAGACATCCAGAAGATCGACGACCAGCCCGCCCAGCCGGTCTGCCTGAGAGACGATGCTGCCGAGGTTGCGTTCGAGCCGCGTGTCGTCGAGCGTTCCACGCGCCATCATGCGTTGTAGCAACTGGGCGACGCCCTTGATGCTGGTGACCGGAGTGCGCAACTCGTGAGCAGCGATGCTCAGGAACTCGTCACGCGCCTGGACAGCCGCCTCGACCTCCTGACGCGCCCGCACCTGGTCGGTGACATCGACAGCGTGAATGAAGATCCCCTCGACACCGCCAAGCATGTCGCGGAGCGGCTGACAGACAAAGTGGTATGACAATCCCTCGATTTTGCCGTCACCGTGCCGGTCGAGCTCTACGAGCCACTCGGTGCCGACGTATGGCTCGCCCGACTGGTACACACGATCGAGCAGTTCCCAGATGTCAGGTCGCGCCACATCGGCGAACACCTCGCGCACGGGTCGGCCAACGTAGGCCCGCTGGTGGCCAAAAATCGCGGCGTAGTGCTGGTTCGCGAGCTGGTAGACGTGTTCGGGACCACGCAAAACGGCGATCGCAGCCGGAGCCTGCTCGAATAGCATGCGCAGGCGGGCGCGTTCCTGCTCGGCCTCGGCCCGCGCTGCCTGCTCACGCTCCAGCAGTTCGCCGTGTTCCGACTCGGCACGATGCCGCTCAATGGCGATCCCGGCCAGGTAGGTGAGCACGTCGACCAGCTCTCGCTCACGCGGGCCGGGGCTGCGCGGCTCGCGATGGTAGATCGCGAAGGTGCCAAGCACATGACTGTCCGGACTCAGAATTGGCGTTGACCAGCAGGCGCGTAGGCCATGCGGCAACGCCAGATCGCGAAAGTCCGCCCAGAGGGGATCAGCGGCAATGTCCGCGACGACGACCGGTTCCGCGCGATAGGCGGCTGTGCCACACGAGCCAACCGCTGGCCCGATCGCGACGCCATCGATCGCCCGGTTGAATTCGTCCGGCAGGCTCGGAGCGGCGCCGTGGCGCAGGTGTTGCCCGTCGCGGTCGAGCAGCAGGATCGAACAGAGCAATCCATCGGTCTGTGCCTCGATGAAATGGGCCAGCGCCGCCAGTGTCTCAGCCAGCGGAGCGCCTTGCGCGATCATCTCCAGCACGTCTCGCTGGCCTGCCAAGAACGACTCGGCGCGCTCACGCTCGGCGATCTCCGCCTCGAGCTGCTGGCGCGCTCGCACCTGCTCAGTTACTTCATGTTTCGTTGTGGCCCGTTCCGCCTCGTCGGCACGGGCATTAGTGATCGCGCTGGAGGTCTGACTCGCGGCCAGATCGAGGAAGCCACGATAGTGTTCATCGAACCAAATGCGCGGACTGATGCCGACCACCAGCACGCCAGGGGGTTGATCCCTTCCAGCGGACGCGATCGGGAGAACGATGGCGCAATCCACCGGCTCTGGCCAGCGCCCACCCGGCAGGTCGCCGAAGCGCGACCGAACATTCTCGAGCAGTTCCGCTCTGCCTGAGCGTGCGACATGCGCGAGCGGCCAGCCAGGCTCGTCCAGCTCCAGCCTGTTGATCTCCACGATGTCTGGACAGAGGTGAGGAGGCAACATACCTGTCCGGCTCATCAGCCGCAGCTTGTCTCCATCGTCATCTCCGAGATAGAGGAGCGCGAAAGCGATATCGGCATCATTCTGGGCAAGCACATCCGCAGCGATGCGATACACATCCGCCACGGTCCGCGCCTCGGTGGTTGTCCGCCCGGCGAGCAGACGCAGTGTCTCCATGCGCCGCTCGGTCAGGACACGCGCTGTCGTCTCCTGGACGGTGACGAGCGTCCCGCCGATACAACCGTCGTCATCAAGCACGGGGCTGTAGCTATAGGTCCAGTAGACCTCCTCCAAGCGACCGTTGCGGGCGATCGGCACGAGATGGTCCACATGCCAGGTGGACTCGCCGCCGCGCATCACGGACTCGATCTCCGAGCCGATGATCGGCCAGATCTCGCTCCAGAACTCCTTCCCCCGAGCGCCGAGTGCCGTCATGTGGCGG
>Ga0136611_10000154_pt1 | contig 40157 bp, 39 predicted proteins | sample AntDrymUQ2232306_2_FD_106645 | JGI IMG/M metagenome (GOLD analysis project Ga0136611, IMG submission 106645) | Polar desert sand microbial communities from Dry Valleys, Antarctica - metaG UQ223 (23.06) | ecosystem: Environmental > Terrestrial > Soil > Desert | place: Antarctica: Dry Valley... | reverse complement strand
TCTCCATACGGGACCTCAGCGTCGAGCTCGCCGCCGGCTCCAAGGTGGTGGACGGGGTGACGCTCGAGGTGGCTCGCGGGTACACGTTGGGGGTCCTCGGGGAGTCGGGGGCCGGCAAGACGCTGGCCCTGCTCGGTGCCCTCCGGCTTGTGCCTCCGGCGATGGCCACGGTGTCGGGACAGGCCATCCTCGACGGCGTCGACCTCCTCCGACTCGACCCATCGGAGCTCCGGGCGATCCGAGGGCGCGACATCGGGGTCGTGTTCCAGGATCCGCTCACGTCGTTGCACCCCTCGTTTCGCGTCGGCGACCAAATCGGTGAGGCGATCCGGCTGCACCATCCCGGTGTGTCCCGGCGGGAAGCGGCCCGGCGAGCCGTTGCGCTCCTCGAGCTGGTCCAGGTGCCGGCGGCCCGGCGGCGGGCGGACGACTGGCCCCACCAGTGGTCGGGGGGGATGCGCCAGCGGGCGATGATCGCCATGGCCATCGCCAACGACCCGAAGGTGCTCGTGGCCGACGAACCCACGACCGCGCTCGACGTCACGATCCAGGCCCAGGTGCTCGAGGTGTTGCGCGAGGTACAGCGGGAGCTCGGCCTGGCCATCGTCATCGTCAGCCACGATCTGGGGGTCGTCGCCGAACTGGCGGACACCGTGGCCGTGATGCAACGCGGTCAGGTGGTGGAAGCGGGCGCGGTCTCAGAGATCTTCTCGTCGCCCCGGCTGCCCTACACCGCCGGACTGCTCGTAAGGCGGACGGCCGTCCCGAACACCGAGGGCCCGGCCCTGGGGGGCTCGGTGATACTCGAGGTGCGCGACCTGACAAAGCACTTCCCGGGCGGGCGCGGACGGGCGGCGACCGTGACCCGGGCGGTCGATGGAGTGAGCTTCGAGCTGCGCAGGGGGGAGAGCTTGGGGCTCGTCGGGGAATCGGGCTGCGGCAAGTCGACCCTCGCCCGGATGGTCGTTCGGCTGCTGGAACCGACGTCGGGCACCGTCGCGTTCCGCGACCGCGACGTCACCCGGGCCTCCGGCGCCGAGCTCCGCCGCCTCCACGCCGAGGTCCGCATCGTGTTCCAGGACGCCCACTCCGCACTGAACCCCCGCCGCACCGTGGGCGACGCCGTGGCCGAACCACTCCGCATCCACGGGCAGTTCCGGTCGGGCGTGGGTGCCCGCGTGCAGGAGCTCTTCGCCCTCGTGGGGCTCGACCCCGCTCTCCGGCTGCGGTATCCCCACGAGCTCAGCGGAGGCGAGCGCCAGCGGGTGGGGATCGCCCGCGCACTCGCCCTCGATCCCGAGGTCCTCGTCCTCGACGAGCCGGTGTCGTCGTTGGACGCACCGATCCAGTCCCAGATCCTCGACCTCCTCGCGCGCCTCCAGCGCGAGCTCGGCCTGACGTACCTCTTCGTCTCCCACGACCTCGGCGTCGTCCGGCGCCTCTGCCACCGGGTCGCCGTGATGTACCTGGGGCGGCTGGTCGAGATCGGCGACGTGGCCACCGTCTACAACGATCCCGAGCACCCCTACACACGCGCCCTCTTGTCGGCCGCACCGATCGTCTCGCCGGAGGAGCGGGCGACGAAGCGGCGGATCGTCCTGGCCGGCGAGCCCCCTGACCCGGCGTCACCCCCAGCCGGTTGCCGCTTTCACACCCGATGCTGGCTGGCGTTCGGGCGGTGTGCGGTGGAGGAGCCGCTGTTGTTGCCGCCGAACGGGCCGGGGCGGCGGAGTGCCTGCCATCTCGGGCGCGAGCCTGTTCCCGAGACGGGCCTGCTGCCCGACGAAGACGTCAATGGACAAGCCAACGCTGGCCGGCCACATGAAGACGTGCCACTGTCACCGACGCGGGACTCGAGCAGGTGATGCAGCGCGGCCCGACGACGGTGCTTCCCGACGCCGACCTCGCCGACACCTGCTCGGATGCAGAGCCGTTCGGTCGCGAGACCTCATCGTCACCACGCCCGCAAGAACCCTCCTCGGCGTCGTCCACGCGGACGTCTGCGATACTTTCGGCGGAGGTGCGTGACATGAAGCTCGGGGTCGTGGGCAAGGGCGGCGTCGGCAAGACGACGATGTCGGCACTGATCGCAGCGGCGTTCGCGGCTCGCGGCAAGCGGGTTGTCGCCATCGACACCGACTCCAACCCGAACCTCGGCATCTCCCTCGGCCTGAGCATGGCCGACGCCGAAGCGGTCCCCGTCGTCCCCCGGAGCATCGCCGCAGGGCCCGGCGAGGGCCTCTCCGGTTCGGAGATCCTGAGCACCTACGGGCGCAGCACGCCCGCCGGCGTCACGCTGCTGTCGGCCATGCGGGTCGACCAAGCCGGGGCCGGATGCACCTGCGGCAGCCACGCCGCCGTGCGCAGCATGTTGCGCGACGTGCTCGACGACGAATCCGACGTGACCATCGTGGACATGGAGGCCGGGCTCGAGCACCTGAGCCGATCGGGCGGCACCCTCGCCTACGCCGATGTCTTGTTGATGGTGGTCGAACCCAGCCGCAAGTCCATCCTCACCGCCGCCCGCACGGTCGCCCTCGCCGACGAGCTCGGGATCCCTCGGTGCCTGGCCATCGGTAACAAGGCCCGGCTGCCGGAGGACGAGGTGTTCTACCGCGAGACGTTCGCCTCCTACGGAATCGAGATGGCGGCGATCGTCCCGCTCGACGTCTCGATTCCGCAGGCCGATCGGGCCGGAACCGCCGTCACCTCGGCGCCGGCCGAGGAGGCTCGCCGCGCCGTCGATTCCCTCGTCGACCTCCTCGAGGGCCTGGCGCTACCCGCCTAGTACGAGACCGACGAGCCGCTCGAGGGCCTGCACCGCAGGGGCGTCGGGGGCGCGTCAAGGGGTGCCCGGTCGGCAGCCGGGATGGCATCGTCGTCGGGCACGAACAACACGACACGGCCCCCGAGGTTGCGATCGATCGTGGCGCGATCGTCGTCGTCGAGCACCCGGTTGGCGACGATGACAATCGGCCCCGTCGTCGACGACTCGGCCAGCGCGGCCGCCCGGGCGGCTACTTCGAGCGACTTGACGGTGGCGTCGGTGACGACCACGACCGCGTCCACCTTGATGTCACCGAGACGGGTCAAAGTGCCGATGCCCGCCTCGAAGTCGGCGACGACGAACGTGCCCTCCGGGATGTCCAGCCCGAGCAACTGCTCGGGAGAGACCCCGCAAAAGGGACAGCCGAAGTCGGGGTTCTGGATCTTGGAGACCATGGCCAGGCGCACGCCGTCGGGCGCATCGGCACCGAACCGTTCGATGATCTCGGCCAGGACTGGCCGTGCTCGACGTCGTCGCCGACCCCGTCGCGCAGCGTCAGCAACGCCTCCGTCGCCTCCATCCCGAGGCCGAGGGAGAGCCCGAGGTTGGGATTGGTGTCGCAGTCGAGGGCAACGACGGAGCGGCCGCCTCGGGCGAGGGTGCGGGCGAGGACGGCCGACGTCGTCGTCTTGCCGGCGCCACCCTTGCCGACCACTGCGATCTTCATCTCGCTACCCCCTGGAGCGCCGCCAAGAGGGAGCGTACCGCCTCGACGGCCGGCGCATTCGGGGCGTGGTCGAGCACCGAACGCCCCGCACGCTCAGCGGCGCCGACGGCGGGATCCTTCGGCACCGCGCCGATCACCGGCAGACCCGACGCCTCGGCCAGGCGCTCGCTGTCGGAGGGATCGACGACCTTGTTGGCCGCAGTCACGATCGTCTGGTCGCGGGCGCCGGACCGCTCCCGCACCCGGACGAGCCGCTTGGCCGACAGCATCGACGACGGCGTCGCCTCGGCCACCACGACGAGGACGTCGGCGAAGTCACCCCATCCGAAGAACGGCTGCCGGGTGCCGCCGGGGAGGTCGCCCACGAGGTGGGCCTCCGTCTGGTCGAGACCCCGACCGATGACGCGAAATGCCTGTTGCGATTCCGCCAGCATCTGGACGTGGCCGTGGCGCTTGCCGAACTGCAGGAGGCGGACGCCGTCGGGCCCCCCCGCTGCGTACTGGTGCACGGCGTCAATCGCCGACATCCCGCCCCGCAACTGCCACGAGTCGCCGGCGTTGGCGGGCCCATCGTTGGCCTTCTCCAGCAGGTCCGGCGGCAAGGGGGTGTCGTCGCTCGGGATGCCGAGCGACCACGCCAGTCCCGGCAACGGGTCACTGTCGATGGCCACCACCTGCTCGCCCGTCTCCCGGGCCAAGAGCCGGCAGAAGACGCCGCTGATCACCTACTTGCCGGCGCCGCCCTTGCCGATGAACGCAACCCGCACCGGTGCACCTTGGCACGCCCTCACCGGTACGCGCTGGCGATCGCCGCCTGGCCGATGCTGATGCCGCCGTCGTTGGGCGGGACGTTTCGTGCACCAGCACCTCGAGCCCTGCGGCCGCGAGGGCCGCGGCCACGAGGGCGGTAAGGAGGTCGTTCTGGAAGACGCCCCCGGTGAGGGCGACCGTGCCCACACCGGCCCGCTTCGCCAGGACGACCGACCCCCGCACCAGCCCGGCGGCCAGCGTCCGGTGGAACGATGCGGCGATCTCACCACTCGATCGGCCTGCCAGCCGCCGTGCAAGTGCGTCGGCGATCAGCGGCGACGGGTCGAGCACCCACGGGTCGGCGTCGGGCGCACCAACCCAGTCGTCAGTCACGTCAGAGGCACCGGTCGATCCGACGTGGGCGACCGCCGCCGCCTCGAGCTCGGCCGCAGTCTGTCCCTCGTAGCTGGTGACGCGGCGGCCACCGGCCAGGGCGGCGATGGCATCGAACAGGCGCCCACACTGGTCGTGTGAACGGTCGAGGGAGCGGCGGCCAGCACCAGCACCTGTTCCCATCGTGGGTCGAGGTCGGGGCCGAGGGCGGCGGCGCTGGCGGGGCGCCTGCAGGTCGGTGACCGACCGTGGCGATGATGCGTCTGCGCTGGCCCGCGGTCGAACGACTTCTGCAGTACCACTCCCCAGCGGAGCCGGACGTGCCACCAGGCCGAGTGGCGATGCGGCGGACGAGCGGCCGACTGGGGGCGTCGTAACCTAAGCGTGACCTGCCTTGGGCGTTGCGTTGTGGCGCGACGATAACGAGCGCTCCAGGTGGCAGGCCCTTGACTCTCACGATGCTCGATGCGCCCGCCGCGCGGCCGAAACCCTTGTTGAGCAACGAGGGATCATCGCGACCGCCGGTGGCGAAGAGTGGGAGGTGGTGGCGAGGAGACGAGCCGGCCCCGTCGACGCTGGCGCAACGCGCCGAGAGGTGGACGGTGTGCTGCGCGCTCCATCGGAGGTGTATGGCACTGGTGATCGCGAGCACACGGGGTACGGCCTTGTTCTCGTCGAGCGGGACGAGCGCGCCGCGCGTCGTCCTTCCGTACACGGTGGCCAATGCCGCTGTCTACAACGTGGAGCTCGCCGGCCGAAGCGCCGACCTTGCTCGAGAATTTCAGTCGAAGAGGCATGCAGTCCGCGTTGGCTCGGACGCGTCGTCGTCCACGCGGTGAAGCTCATGGGTAACAAGGGCGGGTTGACCTTCATCGACGTGGGCCTACCGGGAACTCGAGGACGCGTCCACCTCGGGACAGCGATCCCGACAGATCGTCCCTCATCCGTGTCGGTGGTCGGTCGAGACTCAAACAGCGCTGGCTCGTCGGGCTGGAGCGACGCCCGCCAGCTCTACTCTGGCGAGGAATCGGTGAAAGGCGCGGAACTGGCAAGTTCGCCTCCACGACTGCCCAGACGTCGGAGGGGGTGACGCCCAGCCGGTCGGCCAAGTGGGCGACCGGGACGATGATGCGGCGGCGGAGGCGGACGCCTTCGATGTCGCCGGTCCGGACAAGCTCGTATGCGGTGGAGCGGGCGATGCCCAGCACGACGGCGGTCTGCTCGACGGTGAGCGTCAGCGGCCGGGCCGGCGCTTCAGTTGTCCGAGTCATGGCCATGCGTACTAGAGCCGTCGAGCGACCAGGAACCTCTCGCCCCGTCGCGACAACCCCGCGCCCCGACCGCCGACGGACCATTTCGCGAACACCGCAGGCGGCCATCTCCCGCCTCATGAGCCAATGCCCGAACGCGCTCCCGAACCGCCCAATCCCTCGGACACACCTTGGCAGGTTCCCCTCCGGGAACCTGCTGGCGGCTCATCAACCGAGCCAGGACGCACCGTTCGGCTGGTGCGTGGGGACGGCGCCGAGACGCGATCCCATGAGCGCGCCGGCTGCGGCATCGGTGGCCGGGAGGGCGTGGCTGTAGATGTTCAGGGTGGTCGCCTTGTCGCGGTGTCCGAGGCGGGCGCTGATGGTGGCGATCGGCGTGCCCGCGTCGCCAAGCGCCGTGGCCACGAAATGCCGGACGTCGTGGAGGCGCACGTGCTCCAGGTCGAGCTCCTTTCGGAGCCGGCCGAACCAGTTGGTGCACACGTCCGGGCGCCATGGGACCGAGCCGCCGGCCTCCTCCGAGAAGAGAAAGGCGTCCGGCATGAGTGCCACTCCCACCGTCAATGAGCCGGCCCGTGAGCGGAGATGGAACTCATGAAACAGCTCATGAGTGGCTCCATCGACGGCAACCCGCCGTCCCTGGTGTGTCTTGGTGTCCTTCTCGATGCGCTCCCGTCCGACCATGGCGATCGAGCGGCGGATAGCGATCTCGCTGCGCTCCCAGTGGATGTCGGTCCACCGCAGGGCGCACGCCTCGGCGCGCCGGCAGCCGGTCACGGCCAGCAGCCAGAGGTACACGCCGAAGTCGGGGTCGAACTCGAACGCGGCGGCCAACAGGTCTCGGACGTTGTCGACCGTCGGCGGCTTGATCGGCGCCGGGTTCCGCGCGATGAGACCCCACTTGCGGGCCTGCTCCAACGACTGGCGCATCACCGTGTGGCACAGCCGCACCGTCCGCCCGGACAGAGGCTTGCCGTGCAAGCCACCGCCGGCACGGAGCTGCTGGTACCAGCGGTCGAGCTCGAGGGTGCGGATCGACGCCACCTTGCGGTCGCCGAACGCGGGGTGCACGTAGCGGTCGACGATCCAGCGGTAGCCCCCAACGGTCCCCGCTTCGACGGTCGTCGCCTTCAGGTCGAGCCAGCGGTCGAGCAGGTCGCCCATGGTCATCGGCGTCGAGGCGACGTGGCGCCCCTCGTCGACCTCGACCAGCATCCGATTCAGCTCGCGCTCCGCCTCGGCGCGTGTCCCGTCGACGGCGCGCTCGAGGTAGCGGCGCTTGCCATCGGGGCTCCGGCCGAGGAACACCTTGGCCCGGAACCGGTTCTTGCCTCGCTGCTGCAGGTGCCCACGCATGGGGCCACCTCCTGGTTGCTCAACCCTTCGGGATTGCCAAGGGATTGCCAAGAGGGGTGCGAAGCGAGCCGATGCTCAGGCCACGTACCCGATGACCAGGGCTTTCTGCGCGCTCGGAGGGATTCGAACCCCCAACCTTCTGATCCGTAGTTCGACGGAAGGGGTTATCCACAGGAGACCGGTGGTGTCCGCAGAGGCCATTTGTAGCCGCTGACCAGGAGGTCTACCGGGAACGGTGTGACCACCCGTGCCCGCCGGTTTCCGGCTTTTGCCAACGGGATGTTCTCACGATGTTCTCATCGCGGCGGCAAAAGGTTAGATGCTGCGCCGTCATCCACGATCGTTGAGGTGCCCACACCTTGACGTTCGGATGGAGTTCCGTGGGGGTCGCAAGGCCGTCTGGGTACCGGTGGCGATAATGCCGCTGAGACGGCCGCCGTCGCGACCACCATGGCGTCGACCGCTGAGCCCATCCCAACGAGACGACGAAACGATCAGCGGGGTGCTCCGTCTCGCCACTCAACCCGACAACGCCCACGCCGGCACCAACAACCGATCCATCGAGCCGTCCGACAACTCGCCCCGATAGACCCCGGCGAGGACTGCGATGGGCCCGCTCCGTCTCATGCGCCCTAAGCCCGCGCAGCGGTGCATGTAACGAGCCCCGATATCGGCGTTCGATACCTGTAGCCTCCACCAGTGCGCGAGTTCCTGCGTGGCGCGGTCCGGCTCCACATCCTCCACCACGCGTCGGCGGGGGACATCCACGGTTCGTGGATGGCCGAGGAGCTGGAGAGCCACGGTCACAAGATCAGCCCGGGCACCCTGTACCCGACGCTGCACCGCATGGAGGCCGAAGGCCTGCTGACATCGAACCCCGTCGTCGTCGGGGGCCGGACCCGCCGGGTGTACCGGGCGACACGCAAGGGTCGGACCGTGCTCGCCGAGACGCGGGCGGTGCTGCGTCAGCTGGCCGACGAGGTGCTCGAGTGACCGACCGGGACCAGGCCGCTCCGTCCCGGTTGGCCCGTCGGCTCGGGCTCTTCGATGCGGTGGTGATCGGGTTGGGCTCGATGATCGGCGCTGGGGTGTTCGCCGCCGTCGGGCCGGCGGCGCGTGCCGCCGGCAGCGGCCTGTTGATCGGCATGGCCATCGCCGCCGTCGTCGCCTACTGCAACGCCACGTCATCGGCCCAGCTCGCGGCCCTCTATCCCCAGTCCGGCGGAACCTACGTGTATGGCCGGGAGCGACTGCGACCGTTCTGGGGGTATCTCGCCGGATGGGGGTTCGTCGTAGGCAAGACCGCCAGCTGTGCCGCCATGGCTCTGACCTTTGGTGCCTACGCCTGGCCCGAGGGGCGCCGACCGCTCGCCGTCGCCGCGGTCGTGGCGCTCACCGCCGTCAACTACCTGGGCGTCCGCAAGACCGCCTGGCTCACCCGCGCCATCGTCGCCGTGGTCCTGGCCGCGCTCACCGCCGTAGTGGTCGGTTCGCTGGGCGGCGGGCAGTCATCGACAAGTGACCTCGGGTCCATCACGGCGGGCGGCTGGTCGGGGATCCTCGAATCGGGCGGGTTGCTGTTCTTCGCCTTTGCCGGCTACGCCCGCATCGCCACCATGGGTGAGGAGGTGGTGGATCCCGCCCGCACGATCCCACGAGCCATCCCCATCGCGCTCGGCATCACCCTTCTCGTGTACGCCACCGTGGCCGTCTCCGCGCTCTTGGCCGCCGGGCCCGGCGCGCTGGCCGACTCGGCGGCACCCCTCGCCACGGCCGTGCGGGCCGGGTCGCTGGACTGGCTCGCCCCGGCCGTTCGCATCGGCGGCACGGTCGCGGCGCTGGGCGTGCTGTTGTCACTGATCGTCGGGGTCAGCCGCACGGTGTTTGCCATGGCCGCCAACGGTGACCTACCTGGCGCGCTGGACGCGGTGCATCCCCGCCACCACGTCCCGCATCGCGCCGAGGTCGCCGTTGGAGTCGCCGTCGCCACCCTCGTGCTCGTCGCTGATCTGCGGGGCGCCATCGGCTTCAGCTCCTTCGCCGTGCTCGCCTACTACGCCATCGCCAACGCTGCGGCCTGGACCCTTCCGCTCGAACAGCGCCGGTGGCCCCGCCTGCTGTCAGCCTTGGGCATCGTCGGATGCATCGTCCTCGCCTTCGCGCTGCCGACCGGCAGCGTCGTCGCCGGTGTCGCCGTCCTTGCCCTCGGCGCGGGCGTCTGGTTCGTGCGGGCCGCGATTCGTAGCTCGCGCCGATGACGCTCGCAGCGTCCCACCCGAGCGTCACGTGAGCGGACTCACCCGCCGGCAGTTCCTGGCCGCCGGTGGTGGCGCGGTGGGTGCAGCGGCCTCGGGGGCGATCTTGGCCGGTCATGTCTGGCCCCTGCTGAACAAGGAGGACCTGCTCCCCGGCACCTCGACGCAGCTCGATCTCCAACCCGACGCGTGGACCACCACGCCCGATCGGCTGACGTTCGCGGCCATCGGTGACAACGGCAGCGGTGGCCGCCAGGCGATGGCTGTCGCCGACCGCCTGACACAGACCTACCGGCGCTCCCCGTTCGGCCTGGTGGCCCTCCTCGGCGACATCTCCTACTACGGCAACTTCGCTGATCGCTATCACGACGTGTTCGCGCGGCCGATGCGCTCGCTCATCGAGGCGGGCGTCGGGTTCGAGCTGGCCATCGGCAACCACGACGCCGACCTCCGCCACAGCAACGAGGGCTTGGAAGAGATCGAAGCGGAGCTCCGGCTCCTAGGCACGCCCGGCCCCTATTACACGTCCACTCACGGTCCCGCGGACTTCTTCTACCTCGACTCCAGCGTGCCTGGCGTGTTCGGCCCCGGTTCAGCGACCCAGTGGGAGTGGCTCGACGACACGCTCGCCGCCTCGACGAGCCAGTGGAGGATCGTCGCTCTCCACCACCCCCTCTACTCATCCGGCAGGCACGGCTCAACGATCGCCGCCCGGGAACGCCTCGAACCGATCCTGGCCCGACATCGCGTGGATCTGGTCCTCGCCGGCCACGACCATCACTACGAACGCACTCACCCCCAGAACGGCATCACCTATGTCGTCAGCGGCGGCGGTTGCAAGACCACCGCGGTCGGCCGGAGCACGTTCACGGCGGCGGCCGCGTCGATCCTGCAGTTCCTCGTCATCGACATCGAGGGCGACCGCCTCGACTGCCGCTGCGTGCGGGTCGATGGCCGCGTCGCCGACCAGTTCACGCTCCGGGCGCGGCAGAAGCAGTGAGACGGGCCACCGTCGACCGGATCGCCCCTCCCGTGTACGGGGTCATCGACCTGCTCGTCATCCTGGCCCCGGCCGTCACCGTGAAGTTCGCTTCGGACCGCGGCGGTTTGGGTGACACCAACGGAGTCGACCTTCTCCTCGCCAGCATGGTGATCGGCGGTCTCCACGCCACGATCGCCTCGTCCCGCCTGCACTCCGAGGAACGCATCGCTCTCCGGCGCGCCGACATGTGGATCGCCGCCGCCGACGCGCTGGTCGTGCTCACGCTTGCCGCGTCGATCCTCCCCATCGTGGTCCTGTGGGGCTTCGCCGACGAGCACGCATCCATGGCCAACGGCGGCTATCCCGTCGTCGCCCTCTGGACCGGCATCACGCTTGTTGCCGTCATCCTGGCCGAATGCACCGGCCGAGTCGTGTTCTGGTGGCTCGAGCCACACCCGAGAACACGACGTCGGACGGCAAACCGCACCCGCTGATCGGTCTCGATTCGTCAGACGGAAGGCGCCAGCGGCCGGCAGTGCCGCGTGTCTCGGTGCAGCCCACCCATGCGCGCACCATCTCAGGCCGCGGGTGGTAGCGCTCCGCCACTCCGCAATCACCGGCTTCAGGCCCTACGCGCCGCTCGGCCCGTCAGCTCGGCCCGGTCCGTAACCTCGCGAGGCTCCAGCCCAACCTTGGCGTCGACCGAAATCGGGCCGGGGCCGAGCAGCATGAGGGCGAGGAGGCCCCCGAGGTTGGCAATGTCCACCTCAGCGCCCGCGCCCTCCGCGGCGATCACGCCGACGTCGGCCTTCACCAGGATGATCGCGCCGATCATCACGACCGCTAGCAGCATCGAGAACAGCCGAGTGCCGAGGCCGACGATGAGGGCTACCCCGCCGATGACCTCGAGCAGCGCCACGGCCGGGGCCGCGACGGAGGGTGCGGGCACGCCCCACATGGTGAAGGCGCCTTCGACCATGTCAATGCCCGCACGGAACTTGTCGATGCCGTGCCACAGGAACAACCCGCCGAACACGATCCGCAGTATGAGCGGAGCGAATGAGCGCATTGCGGATAGCGATGTGCGGAGCCTCTTCATGGTTGCCTCCTAGGCAGCTGACTATCCGGAAACCCTCCCCGGAGCGAGATTTCGTCCCTGGGTACTGGTGCGTTCCCGGTCGAGACCTCCACGGAGGGCGCGGGCCCCATGGTCGGGCCGGCGCCGCAGCGGCTGAGCTCGGATGCTGAGGGACGCCGCTGCCCTGGTGCGGCCGCCGAATCATGGAATGTGGAACTGCGGCCGGCGGGTTCCGTCCCTGATGCCCATAGTCCAGCCGCTGCGCCCGACGGCGGACGCGGCCCGGTTCGGGGAGCTCGTCGGGCCGGAGATCGAGGTGCTGCTACGGGTGGCGCGAACCCTCACCCGAAACGGCGCAGAGGCGGAAGACCTGGTCCAGGACACATTGCTCCGGGCCTACCGGGGGATGGGCGGCTTCGACGGCCGACACCCTCGAGCCTGGGTTCTCACGATCCTGCGCAACACCCACATCAACCGGAACCGGCGTCAGCGTCCGGAGCTGCTCCGTGACCCTGACCGCACGATGGCCGAGCTGACCGACACTGGAGACCGCGACAGTGACGTCGAGCACCTCGTAATCGACCTCACCTTCGACGCGGTGGTCGAAGACGCGCTCCTCCGTCTGCCCGAGGCGTCACGCCGAGTCGTCGAGCTCATCGACGTGGACGGGCTGTCCTACGCGGAGACCGCAGAGGCGCTCGGCATCCCCGTCGGCACCGTGATGAGTCGTATCAACCGTGCCCGGCAGCGCATCCGTGATCACCTCGCCGGCGCTGGCCTCGCCCCTAGGAGCACGATATGAACCGTCGCACGCCGTTCCGATGGCTTCGGCGGGCCGTGCCGTGCCACGTCGCCGCGGAGCGGCTGCAGGAATACCTCGACGGAGAGCTCGACAGCCTCTCGGCCCGGCGGGTCAAGCGCCACCTGCGCATGTGCCGGCGTTGCGGCCTCGAGCACGAGGTGTACGCCGAGATCAAGCAGTACCTGGGACACCGCAGCGGGACGCCAGACCCGGCCGCCCTCGACCGGCTCCGGGCGTTTGGGCGGGAGCTCGTCGAGCACGGGTCCTCGGACGCCGCCAGCGGCTGACGACCCGTCAGCCGTCGTCGTGGGCTGCGATCGTCAGCGCTTCGACTCCTGAGTGAGCGCATCCAGTGCCAGCAGGATCTCATCGATGGCCATGCGCTCCCGGTAGTTGGGATCGACGTGTCGGGCCCGGACGATGCCGTCTGCATCGAGGAGGAAGGTGGCCGGGACGGGGAGGTTCCAAGACCCATCTGCATTTCGCTCGTCGAGCGCCATGTTGAAGCTGCGGTAGAAGGGGCGCAGATCCTCGTCCAGGGAGAACTGGAGGCGATAGGCGCGTATGACCGCCTGGTCGAGGTCGCTGAGGACGTCGAAGCCGAGGCCCAGCTTCTGGACGAAGGCCTGGGAGGCGTCGGGCGGTTCGGGAGTGATGGCGGCCAGAGAAGCCCCGTGCTCCTTGATCCGCGGGAGCGCCTGTTGGAGCGCGGTGAGCTCCGTGTTGCAGATCGGGCACCAGGCTCCGCGGTAGAACGACACGACGACCGGTCCGGCGGTGAGGCGATCCGCGAGGGATACGGGGCGGCCGTTGGCGTCGGGCAGGGTGAAGTCGGGGGCTCGCTCACCGATGTCGATGCCGGGGACGGTGCCCTCAGCGCGAAGCCGCTCGATCATGGTGGCGACCAGTGCCCGCAGGTCCCCCTTCGGTTGCTCGGTCGAGTCGGTCATCCGTGCACTCCTTCCGTTGGAGAGGCTTGGTGCCCGTGGAGGCAACGTACCCAGGGTCGCTGCGGGCGAGTCGTCCGGACCACGGCGAACGTCCGGTGAGCAAGCAATGTGGCCTGCATCATCTTTGGGCTGGCCTGGCCTCGCGGCCGCCGATCTCGAAGAAGAACTGAGCCGCGGCCTGCTGCACGGCCATGGACCAGGTGGGATACGCGTGCACCGTCTGCGCGAGGCGGCCGGTGAAGGCGTTGGTCTGCATCGCCAGAGCCACCTCGTGCACGAGCTCTCCTCCGACGCTCGCCACCGTGGTCGCCCCGAGGAGCCGACCACCGGCCGTGTCGCGTAGCAGTGCCCGTGGGCCTGCGATCAGCTTCACGAAGCCCCGGGTCTCACCGACGGCGACGGCCCGATCCAGCTCGCTCATTGGCAGGTAGGCCACCCGGCCTCCGTGGTCCACGGCCTCGGCCTCCGTCATCCCCACCCGGCCCACCTCCGGCGAGGTGAACGTCACCCACGGCACCGTGCTCGGGTCGAACCGTCGCCTGCGGAGCTTCGACCACGGGGACAGCGCGTTCCGCACGGCCACGAGCGCCATCTGGTTCGCGGCATGGGTGAACTGCAGCTTGCCGGTCACGTCACCCACCGCCCAGACGCCTTCGACGGACGTCGCCAGGCTCCCATCGGTCTGCACGTGGCCCTGGTCGTCCAGCACGACCCCGATCTCCTCGAGCCCCAGGTCCGACGTTGACGGCCGTCGGCCCACCGCTACGAGCACGCGGTCGGCCTCGACTGACCTGCCGTCGTCGCTGGTGAGGCGAGATCCTTCGGAGCCTGCTCGTTCGACTCGCGTGACGCGCGCTCCCTTCCGGACGTCGACGCCCTCGTCGACGAAGGCCTGCTCGATCACCCGAGAGGCCTCCGGCTCCTCCTTCGGCAGGAGACGGTCACCGCTCTCCAGCACCGTGACCTCCGTACCGAACCGGGCGAAGGCCTGCGCCAGCTCCGCACCGATCGGCCCGCCACCCATCACCGCGAGCCGACGGGGCAGCTGGTCCAGGTCGAAGACGTTTTCGTTCGTCAGCGGATGCGCGCCTTGGAGGCCTTCGACCGGCGGCACGAGTGGTGCGGCGCCGGTGGCGATCACGAACCGCGGAGAACGGAGCCGGCGGCCGGCGACGTCGATCTCCGTGGGTGACGTGAACCGGGCCCAGCCGTGCAACACGTCCACGCCCTGGCGTCGAAGGGCCTCGTCGTCCTCGGTTGCCGCCACCGTCTCGACGGCTCGATGGACCTGGGCGATCGCGTCGGCGAACGCAGTTCCACGAGCCGCGGCGGCGATCAGCGCCTTCGAGGGCACGCACCCGGTGAAGGTGCAGTCACCACCGAGTCGGCCCTCCTGAACGAGCAGTACAGAGGCTCCTCGCCGTGCCGCCGCCTGCGCGGCGCCGAGCCCGCCGGCGCCGCCACCGACTACGACGACGTCGTAGTAATCGGAGAGCCGACTCCGGTCCACTCGGTGCCCGAGCCCGTGCCGCCCGACGGTTCGTAGGTCGCTGCTCATGCGTGCGGAGCTCGCCGAGTCGCGTCGAGCAGCTTGGCCGGACCGAGCGCCACGAACCTGGCGGCGGCCGTGGCGCACACGGCACCCCCTGCACCGACCACCTCGGCCTCACAGCTCAGCGTGCCGGCGCCGTCGTCGCCCACGACCCGGGCGTGGACCTGGTAGCGCTCTCCGATTCGCACCGGTTGACGAAAGCGGGAGCTGGTCTCGACGGTGACGGCGAAGGTCTGCTCCAGCGCGATCGTGGCCCAGGCCATGGCCTCGTCCAGGATCGCGAGCACCACGCCACCGTGGGCGTACGCCGGCGCACCCGAGAACGCATCGTTCAGGCTGAACTCTGCGAAGACCTGCTCACTGTCGCGATCGTGGAAGAAGGGGATCCGCAGGCCGCTGCCGTTGCGCTCTTCGCAGACGAAGCAGTTGGACTCGAATCCCCACTGGTCGTTCGACAGACGCTCCATCAGCGGGAGAGCCGGCGACGAACCTTGGCCATCGGCCCCTCCGCCTGCCCGCCATCGGCCTCGACCTGGACGCCCCGCCAGAAGGCGACGCGGCCCGCCAGCGCGGCGGGCGCGGCACTCGGCTCGGGGTAGAACCAGGCGGCGCCTTCGTTCGTCTCCCCGTCCACGACGATGTCGTAGTAGGAGGCGGTCCCCTTCCAGGGGCACACGGAGGTCTTGTTGCTGGCAGTGAAGTGCTCCTGTCGCAACGAGGCCGAGGGGAAGTAGTGATTGCCCTCGATGACGACGGTGTCGTCGCTCTCGGCCAGCACCACGCCTCGCCACGTTGCTCGGGTGTTCGGCTGCTCCTGGTGTGTCGTCACGCCGAGGAAACCCGGTCGGAGGGGACGGTTGTTCCGCTGCTCAGCCCAGGCCAGGTGCCGCCCGTCCAAACGGCGCGCCACCACTACCGTGCCAGCGGTGGCTCGCGCAGAGGAGGGACCGCCGGCGCGGGAGCGGAAGCTGGCCGAGTCGCCGTTCGAGCAATACGTCGTCCCCGAGATCGAGACGTTGCTTCGGGTGGCCCGCACCCTCACCTCCACCACCGCGGAAGCCGAGGATCTGGTGCAGGACACCCTCCTCCGTGCGTTCCGAGGCATCGAAGGCTTCGACGGCCGCTATCCGAGAGCCTGGCTGCTGACCATCCTTCGCAACACACAGATCAACCGAACACGGCGGCGCCGACCGCAGCTCCTCGATGACCCGGATCAAGCCGAGAACACCGCCGCGATCGGACCGGAGAGCTCAGTCGAGGCGGTAGTGGTCGACTCCGTCCTCGACAGCGCCATCGAGCAGTGCCTGGCCGAGCTCTCCTTCGACCAACGCCAGATCGTGCAGCTCATCGACGTGTCCGGGTTGTCGTACCGGGAAGCGGCGGAGGTGGCGGGCGTCCCGATCGGAACGGTGATGAGCCGGCTTCACCGGGCGCGCAGGCGGATGCGGGACAGCCTCTTCGCGGCAGGTCTCGGCCCCGGCAAGGCGGTCCGATGACCTTGCGCACCTGGTGGCGCCGTCGCCCCCTTACCTGCCCGGAAGTCGGTCGTATCCTCCAGCAGCACCTCGACGGTGAGCTACGACCCGACCTGGCGGCGCGTGTCGACGATCATCTCGAAGACTGCCGGCGCTGTGGGCTCCAGGCCGCGACCTACCTGGAGATCAAGCAGGCGGTCCGGCGTCGGGGCGAGCCGCTTCCGGCTGACGCGGTCGATCGCCTCCGGACCTTCGCTGCATCGCTGCGGGCGAACCCAGACACGCCCCCGGAGAGCTGATCGCGTAGGACTGTCGCGGACGTGGCGAGGCGGTGCCGGAGGTCACCTGCCGCGGTTGCCCGGAAGCCGGCGACGGGCTGCAGCTACCCCCCGGCTCGGCATCGACGGAGGTGTGTCGAGACTGATCCCGGCACGGGCCGCCTCGACCAGCACGGCCCGGGGCGACGGGTTCACCAGCACGACGTCGCCGATCTGCACCGTCGGGACGGTCTCGTTCCCGTCAGCGTGCTCGCGCACGACCGCAGCGGCACTGCGGTCACGCCAGATGTCGACCATCTGGAAGGGGAGCCCTGCCCGGCCCAGACCGCTGCGGAGCGCGACGCAGTAGGGGCAGCCGGGGCGGACGAACATCTTGACCCGCGTCGGGCCGGCCTCATCGCTCATCGTTGCTGTGAGAACCCCCCGACGGCCCATCCCCTTCCGCAGCTCTCGCACAACCACACGGCTGGCCCGGGTTCACGGGACGCGCGGGACGATCTTGGTGTCCGGCAGAAACGCCGCCCACGCGAACCAGAAGGTGTCGACGTGCGTGACGCGCCGAAGTCGTTCTCCGACATGGGTCCCGGCGACGGCTTCGCCGAGCACGTTCCAGGACGATCCGGTCTCCACGTCACGAAACACGTTGCCGGCCCGCTCGAAGTGGAGTCGCTTCCCGGCAACCTCCGGCACGAACGCGCCCGTCGTCCCGACGTCGCGACCGTCTGCCACGTCCGACGCATCGAGCGCCGACGCCGTCCCGGGTTTCGCCCAGACGACGAGGTCCTGCTCGCCGAGCCGCACTTCGACGGTGCCCCGGGCCAGAAGGACCTCGAGCTGTACGGCGATCGAATCCTCCTCGTCGCGGAGGCCGACGACCCGAGCCATCGGACGGAGCCGGCCGTCGGTGTCGCCGTCGAACAGGAACGGTGACTGGCCGATGTCGTCGTAGCCGGCGTAGGGGTTGCGGCCGTAGTTGCGGCGGTGGCCGGTCTCCCGGCTGAGCACCAGGCCATCCGGGTTGGCGTCTCGCCATTCGGCCCACCCGACCATCGCGGTCGGGCGGCGGTCGAGCTCCTCCCCGGTGAGGGCGCCGGCGATGGCTCGGGCGTTGAAGTGGCTCCACAGCGACTCCGTCTGCCGGTCGTACATCACCATCGCCGAGTTGTAGAGCTTCCCCGAGGTCCCGAAGTCGAGGACCCGCTCCCCGAGCCGGCGGTCGTACGCGATGGCCGAGTTGCACAGGGGGCAGTAGGTGACCGTGGTCGGCTCCCCGCCGATGGTGTCGTTCACGATCTCGTGCCACGTCAGGATCTGGACCGGGTAGGCGCGCGCATCACCGTTCAGCTCGATGGCGATCACCGGCTCCTGGTCCTGCAGGAAGTCGACATCGCCGGTCCTGTGGAAGCGGGGCCGATCGATCGACGGGATCCCATCCGGCGGCGGCCCCCCGGAGACGACGCGTCGCATGTCGACCAGCGGCTCGGGCAGATCACCTGCCGACCGATCGTGAAGTGCGCTGGGCCCCGGCTCCCGACCGGTCGACGCGCCCTGACTGACCTCGAACGGATCACCACCGGCGGGTCGCGTCCCGGGATCGGCGGCGGGACCGCCGCTGCTGCACGCCGTCGCCACCAGTGCCAAGCCCACCAGGAGCAGCCACAGCCAGCGCTTGGGTGGGGTCATGTCGGGGAAACCACGTTCGCGAGCGCCGCATTCCAGCGAAGGAATGCGCCTTCCTTCTACCGGGTTCCCGGTGCATGGCAGCGAGTCCGGGGTCCAGCCGCTTGAGGATAAACGTCGCCCGGTTGACCTTGCTCGTCGTCAGCGTGGGGCTCCCCCTCCTCCTGATCCTGCCCGACCCTGGATCCGACACGTCACCCGCGGCCGGGGCCGCCGCCGCATCGAGCCTTCTGGACCTAGAGCTGTCGACGTTCGATGGCGACGGCGTCCGACTGGGAACCCTGGCGAGCGGCAAGCCGCTGGTCGTGAACTTCTTCGCTTCGTGGTGTGGACCGTGCGTCCGGGAGATGCCCGACTTCGAGGCCGTCCACCGACGGCGCAGCGGTGACGTCCGCTTCGTCGGGGTCAACCTCCAGGACAGCGCCGAAGCTGCCATGCAGCTCGTCCGGGCTACCGGCGTCACCTACGACGTCGTTCGGGACGAAAGAGGGGAGCTGTACCGCGCGGTGAAGGGCTCGTCCATGCCGACGACGGTCTTCCTCACGGCAGATGGGAAGGTGCTCCAGGTGCGCGGCGGCGAGCTCTCCGAGCCCGCGCTCGAAGCGCAGATCGACCGCCTGCTCGCCCGGTGATCGACGCACCACTGGCTCTGGCCTTCACTGCCGGAATGGTGGCGACGGTTAACCCGTGCGGCTTCGCCATGCTCCCCGCCTATCTGGCGTGGTTCGTGGGCGTAGAGAGCGGCGACGAGCGTCCGTCCTCCGCTGCCCGGGTCAGACGGGCTCTGGGTGTCTCCGGCCTGGTGAGCCTCTCCTTCATCGCCGTGTTCGCCGTGGTCGGCCTCCTTGTCACCGCCGGCGCCCTGGTCGTCATCGACGTCGCCCCGTGGCTGGTCATCGTGGTCGGCGTCAGCCTCGTTGGCGCGGGGATCGCAATGCTGCGCGGCTGGAAGCCGGTGGTCACGCTCCCGCAGCGTTCGGCGGGGGTGCGGTCGCGAGGCGGGCCGAGCGTCCTGCTCTTCGGTCTCTCCTACGCAGTCGCATCGCTATCGTGCACGCTGCCGGTGTTCCTGGCCGTCGTAGCGGGCACCGTCACCAGCACCGATCTCGCATCGGGTGTGGCCACCTTCGTTGCCTACGGCGGCGGGATGAGCCTGGTGCTCGTGTCGGTCACCATCGCTGTGGCGCTGACGCGCGGGTCGTTCGTGCAGCGCCTGCGGCGGGCCTCGCGGCATGTCGATCGAGCCGCGGCCGTGCTCCTCGTCGTGGCCGGCGCCTACATCGCCTTCTACTGGGCATTCACCCTTGCCGAGCCAGTCGGATCAGGCGGGGGCCTCTGGTGGCGCCTGGCAGAGGGACCTGTCGGTTTCGTCGAGCGTCTGTCGACCTCTGCGGCTGACCACCTCCAGCGCTGGGCAGTACCGATCTCCGTCGCGCTGGGTGGCATGATTTTCGTTGCCCTCTGGATCGCGCTCGGCGGCGACCGGCCGTCAGATCAGGGTGCGGACTTCGAACAAGGCGAAGATGCGCAGCGCGGCGAGCCCAGCGAGCAGCAGCACGTCGCGATCCTGTCGAAGGAGAACGAGCGCGACGCTGTAGGGGACGGCAGCGCCCACCCTCTGCGCCATGGCGCCCGCATCGGTGGTGAGCAGCAGGTCGATCACGACTGACCGGCCTTACCCATCGGCGTGCTGCGGAGCGCACCGGGCGCTTCCCCCGGTGGCTCCAGCTCCTCCGACGAGAGATGTCGTCGGAGAACGCCGGAGCCGCTGCGGTGACGGACGAGGCTCGTCACCCACCGTCAGCCCCATACGTCGACCTACATGGTCATTCCCGTTGTCCGGCGCGTCAGCCGCTGGTGGGGCCGAAGGAGCCGTAGAGCTTCTCCACCGTCGCCGGCGCCGGACCCTGCTTGGCCCGCTGCGCTTCCGTCGTCGGCGGCTCGTCCCACGGCATCTTGCCGATGACCAGCTTGGGGAGGTTGATGAACGCCTTGCCCTCCGCCACTTTCACCACCGCGTCCAGGGGGATGTAGGTCGATCGGTTGAAGATGCCGCGCCCGACAAGGACGTACCCCGCTCCGCCCGCGCCGTCCACGACCTCCTCGATGCTCCCGATCTTCATCTGGTCGGAGGCGTAGACGTCGTCGCCTACCCCCGGAAGCCGCTCCGGACCGATCGCCGTGAGGAGGTCCGCGGTGTCGAGCACGGCGTTGCCGATCAGCGGGAAGTTCACCCGGATGGATGCTTCGTAGGCGGGGAGGTTCTCGGCGCCGATCGCGTCGCGCACGAAGGTGACGTCGTAGCCCTGCTCGGCGGCATGGCGGCCGGTCGACTCGACGCAGAGGTTCGCGGTCATCCCGGCGATGATCAGCTGGGTGACCCCGAGGTGCACCAGGTGCTCAGACAGGTCAGTCTCGAAGACGTCGGTGCCCTTGTGCGGGTGCAGCACCACCTCGTCGGGACCGGGCTGGAGGTCCGGGTGGAAGTCGGCGCCCCAGCTTCCGGCAAGGAACATCTGGAGCTCGAACATGATGCGGTTGATGCCGGTGCGCCGATGGAGCTCTTGACCGGCGTAGTCGTCCGATGTGTAGGCCATCGGCGCATAGAGCACCGGGATTCCCCGTGCCCGCACGCCGTCGATGAGCTGACGGAGGTGCCCAACGACGTCGTGCTTCTCCACCGTGCCCTTCGTAAGTTCCCACCCTCCGCCCCCTTCCGACAGAAAGTCGTTGACGGGGTCAATCACCAGCAGCGCGCTCTGCGCAGGATCGAAGGTCCGACCCGGCCGGCCGCTCAGCCGGTACGTGGCTCCGCCGGCCTTGTCTTCATCTCGGTGCTCCATGTCTCCTCCTCTGGGTTGTGGGTCGCTCACCCTGTTGCACTCTGCAAACTCAGGTACGCAGGAATCCTCGACAAGCTCTTCGCCGCATCAGCTGCCCTCCACCGTGGTCGTCACCCGGGGGTCGCCGACGACGTCCTCCCGGAAACCCACCATCGTCTGTGGGGAATTCCCCAGGCGACAGATCGAGCGGAACACCCGACCGCTGAGGCGGGTTCCTGTCGCCGTGAGGCGATGCGAGCACCCGCACCCGTTGGAGCCAGCACGCCATCCTCGAGTGACCTTCACCGAGCCGGAGGTCGGGGCTGTCCGGCCGTGGAGCGACCCGCCGAACGCAGCGCGAGCTCTTTTCACGGTCGGAGGCCGGTACTCGAAGGTGCGCACTCTGCAGGCAGGGCCGGGTCACTCCCGCCATCCGAAGGCCCCAGTCAGCTTCGCCGACCTCACCGGGCAGCCGCTCTGCACAAGGCAAACGTGAAGGTATGAGATGAACCACGCCCGACCGCGTCCGGCGATCGAGGACTACGGGTTCCTCTCCGACTGTCAGGCACCGGCGCTGGTGTCGAAGGACGGCTCCGTCGACTGGTGGTGTCCGCCGCGAGTGGACGCGCCGCCGGTGTTCGGCAGGCTGCTCGATGACGATGCCGGTCACTGGGCCCTCACCTTCGACGGAACGACGTCGGTTGAGCGGCGTTACCTCCCGGACAGCCTCGTGATCGAGACCATGCTCACCTGCCGATCCGGCGCCGTCCTGCTCAGAGAAGCGCTCGCCTTCGAGCCCGGGGCACGTGGGCACGAAGTCGGGCTCCGCTCGCCGCACGCACTGGTACGGGAGGTCGAGGTCGTTCACGGCGCTGCCACGCTGCGCTGTGAGTTCGCTCCCAGGTTCGAGTTCGGGCTCACCAACCCGCACTTCTACGCGCACGGTGCCGCGTTCGTGGCTGAGACGGCCGTTGGACGCCTGCGGCTCGATGCGAGCGTCCCGCTCCAGGAGCGAGACGGCGTGGTGACCGCCGAGGTGGCCCTGCGACAGGGGCAACGCGTCACGTTCTGTGCGACGTACGCCGACAGGGGGCGACCGCTCGAAGAGGTCGACCTGAGCGATGCCGTGGAGCAGACTCGGCAGAGCTGGGCGTCGTGGGCTGAGCTGCATCCGGGCTACGGCGGCGACTACGCCGAGATTGCGCGGCGGAGTGCGCTCGTGCTGCAGGGACTGACCTACCAGCCGACGGGCGCGGTGATGGCGGCCGCGACGACTTCTCTGCCGGCGGCCTTCGGTGGCGAATCCAACTGGGACTACCGCTACGCCTGGCTTCGCGACCTCAGCTTGACGGCACAGGCCTTGTGGATCGCCGCGTGTCCGGATGAGCCGGCGCGGTATCTGCGCTTCCTCGCGGATGCCTCTGGCCGCCCCGCCGCCGGGTCTCGGGTCCAGATCATGTACTCGGTCGACGGCCGACGCGACCTAACCGAACACACGATCCACCACCTGCGCGGGTACCGCGACAGTCAGCCGGTCCGGGTGGGAAACGCCGCGTGGGCACAGGACCAGCTCGACGTCATGGGAGAGGTTCTCGACCTCGCCTACCGGTTCGCTGAGCAGCTCGACCCGCTCGAGGACCGTGCACGGGAGATGCTCTGCTGGCTCGCCGACGAAGCCGCCAAAACCTGGCAGTCGCCGGACGCCGGCATGTGGGAAGCACGTGACGACCAGCGGCACTATCTCACGTCGAAGGTCATGTGCTGGGTGGCGCTCGACCGGGCCGTCAAGCTCGGGCCGATGCTTGGCGGCGGTGCCGCCATCGGCCACTGGCAGACGGTGCGAGACGAGATTTGCGCCGCGGTCCTCGACCAGGGTTGGAACGACGACGTCGGCGCGTTCACCGGAGCATTCGGGTCCGACCGCCTCGACGCGTCCGTTCTCATCCTCCCGCTGGTGGACTTCCTCCCTGCCGACGACGAGCGCATGGTCGCCACGATTGACGCCGTGCAACGCCAGCTTGTCCAAGACGGCCTCGTGTTCCGGTGGGACGGCGACACGAACGGGTTCGTCCTCTGCACGTACTGGCTCGTCGAGTGCTTCGCGCTCACCGGACGGGTCGAGGAAGCGCGGAACCTGTTCGACCAGCTGACAGCGCGGTCGAACGACCTCGGCCTGTTCGCCGAGCAGATCGAGCCCAGCAGCGGTGCGCACACCGGGAACTTCCCCCAGGCGTTCTCGCATGTGGGTCTCATCAACGCGGCCTGGCGACTCGCCACGATCGACAACTGACAAAAAGAAAGGAGCAGGACATGGACAAGCTCAAGAACAAGGTCGCGCTCATCACCGGATCCGACTCTGGGATCGGTCAGGCGACAGCAGTCGAGTTTGCGCGGCAGGGCGCCGACGTCATCGTCAACTACCTCCACGACGCCGACGGGGCAGACGAGACGAAGCGCCGCATCGAAGCAGAGGGTCGGCGAGCGGTGGTGGTGCAGGCGGACCACGGCGACGAACGTCAGGTCGAGGAGATGTTCCGGACCGGCCTCGACGCGTTCGGGCACATCGACATCCTCATGAACAACGCGGGTGTCGACGCCTCGGGCACCTACGTCGCGGGCCTCGAGGTGTCCGAGCTCGGCATCACCGTCAACAACATCGCTCCCGGAATGGTCCTCACCCCGTTCAACCAGGAAGCGAAGGACAACCCAGAGGTCTTGGAGGAGCAGGTGCAGAGCATCCCGCTGAAGCGTGCCGCGGAGCCCGAGGAGCTCGCCCGGCTGGCGTTGTTCCTCGCATCAGACGACGCCGCTTACGTCTCCGGCGCCACTTACGTCATGGACGGCGGTCTCATGCAGATGTCCGGGCAGGGCGCGTGACGACGACGCGTCCAGGCAGACGTCGGCGGCCGCGGAGGGACGAGGCCGGGGTCGGCGGCGGGTTCGACCTGGCTGGTGATCCCCCGATACCGGTTCAAATCGGACCGCACACGCAATGCCAGGGGTCCCCCAGACGTTCGGATACCGTCCCCTCGCAGTACGACCACGGCCCCGATCGCCGCATCTCTCTGGCGCGAGTGACGGTTCGCAGGTTCTTCGAGTGATCGACGAGACGTTCCTGTTGGCCGCGCACCTCCCCGGCTACCGGTCGTTCGACCCGTAGGCCTACCGGGTCTCGATGACAGCTCGCCCATGCGCGTCTTCGTCCAGCGTCACGAGCTAACGGCCATGCCCCACGCAGTCGATCGGCAGGGGGACCTCTGGCGTCATCTCGCTATCCGCGGTCAGCCGATGTGGGTGCTCATCGACGTCGAGGGCAACGTCCAGCGACTCCTCGGGCTGGTCGATGCGGGAGACCCCGACCGTCGCCTCGCCCCTCTGGCCGGCGGATCGGACTCCGGCGGAAGTCCGGTGGATCGGAGGGGGTTTCGTCGACCATGAGCGAACGAGCGGACGTGGTCGTCATCGGCATGGGACCCGGCGGGGAGGATGTGGCCGGTGCCCTGGCGGAGGCCGGGCTCGACGTCGTCGGCGTCGAGCGTGAGCTGGTGGGAGGCGAGTGCCCCTACTGGGGGTGTGTCCCGTCGAAGATGGCGATCCGGGCCGGAAACCTCATCGCCGAGACTCGCCGGGTGCGCGGCATGGCCGGTGACGCCGCGGTCACGCCGGACTGGGCGCCTGTCGCCAGCAGGATCCGCGACGAGGCGACCGACGACTGGGATGACCGCGTGGCCGTGGAGCGCTTCGAGGGCAAGGGAGGCCGTTTCGTCCGCGGCGAGGCGCGCCTCGCAGGCGCCGGGCGCGTGGCTGTCGGCGACCGGGAGTTCGAGGTGGCGAGGGCGACCGTGGTGGCGGCCGGGATGCGACCGTCGATCCCGCCGATCCCGGGTCTCGCCGACATCCCGTACTGGACGAACCGCGAGGCGATGGAGACGAAGGAGCTTCCCTCGTCGCTGGTGGTCCTGGGTGGTGGGGCCATCGGCGTGGAGCTCGGGCAGGTCTTCGCCCGGTTCGGCACGCGGGTGACCATCGTGGAAGCCGCCCCGCAGCTGTTGCCCCTCGACGAGCCCGATGCCGGCGAGATCGTCGCCAAGGCCCTGGATGGGGAAGGCATCGACGTCCGCGTCGGGTCCAGCGCCCGACGAGTCGAAAGAGTGGGCAGGCGCCTCGCCGTCGAGCTCGCTAGCGGTGATGTGGTGACCGGGGAACAGGTGTTGGTCGCCACCGGCCGCCGAGCCGATCCGGCGGCCGTGGGGCTCGAAGTCGTCGGTGTTCCTGCGGACGCCCGCTTTGTCCCGGTCGACGAGCACCTTCGTGTCGCCCCGAACGTGTGGGCGGTCGGTGATGTCACCGGCAAGGGCGCCTTCACCCACGTCGCCATGTATCAGGCCAGGATCGCTACGGCAGACATCCTCGGCCGACCGCACGAACCGGCCGACTACCGGGCGCTGCCGCGGGTTACCTTCACCGACCCGGAGGTCGGCTCGGTCGGGATGACGGAGGCGGCAGCGCGGGAGGCCGGGCTCGATGTCCGGGTGGGCACGACGGCCCTCGGGTCCTCCGCCCGCGGGTGGATCCACAAGGCCGGCAACGAAGGCCTGATCAAGCTCGTCGCGGACGCCGCTCGTGGTGTTCTCGTGGGCGCGACCTCGGTCGGGCCGGCCGGAGGCGAGGTCCTGGGGCTGCTCGTCCTGGCCGTCCACGCCGAGGTGCCCATCACTCGCCTCCGCGAGATGATGTACGCCTATCCCACCTTCCACCGCGCCGTTGAGGACGCGCTGCGCGACCTCTCGAACTGACGAGGATGGGACGTCGAGAGAGGCGCTCGGGCGGGGCACATGTGCCGGGTTCTCGAGATGGTGCCGGGCACGTCGGCCTACTCCGAGCGCTGGGTTGGCCCGACTCCTGCGGAGATCGCAAACCCCTGCGGCTGAGGAACGTGGCGGTGCACGGCGCAGTGGTCGGCCCCACCTCACTACAACCGGGCTCACGTGGCGCCGATGAGATGGCACACACGGCCGGGGTCGCAATCAGTTGGATCGAGCCCGTCGGCGCGTTCGACGAGCCGGTTTAGGTCGCCCTTCAGCGAGCGCAGCTCGCGAATCGTGCGGTCGATCTCGGCGGAGCGCCGGCGCAGCAGGTCGACGACATGCGTGCAGGGCGTCTCACCGGCGTCTCGCAACGCAATGACGCCACGTATCTCGCCCAGTGAAAGCCCGAGGGCCTGCGCTGAGCGGATGAAGCCCAGGCGATTCACGACATCCTCGCCGTAGTCGCGGTACCCGGACGGGGACCGTTCTGGGGCGTCGACCAACCCGATCTCTTCGTAGTACCGCAGGGCCTTGGTGGAGACGCCGGAGAGGCGAGCCACTTCGCTGATCAACATGGACTTGACCTTCCAGTTCACTGGAGGCCTTACCGTAGCCCCATGCGAGTCGACATCCTCTACGTCCCTCAGTGCCCCAACCTGTCGGCGACACGGTCGCGGGTGCACCAAGCCCTAGACCAGAGGGGCATTAATGCCTTGGTCGAGGAGGTCGAGGTGGCCACGCACGAGGATGCGCAGCGGTTGGGCATGCACGGCTCGCCAACCATCCTGGTCAACGGTAGCGACCCGTTTCCGTCCGAAGATGACCCGTCGGTGGCGTGCAGGCTCTACCGCACGGCCGATGGCGTCGAAGGTGCGCCGTCGGTGGCTGAGCTCGTCGAGGTGCTGTCGAGGTGAGGTCGGCCGCGGCTGCGCTTCTCGCGTGTTGCGCAATCCACGCCGGTGTCCTCGGCGCAGTGGTCGGTTGGTCGATCGGGTCATGGGACGGCACAGCCATCGCGGCGACGACGGTGCTGCTCGTCGTCACGTTTGCACGGAGGCGTGTCCGCCGACGCGAAGCCTCTAGGGCTCCGCAAGAAAGGTCACGGGAGGTGACGTGGCAGACACCTTCGACTTGATCGTGATCGGCGCAGGGATGGCCGGCATCGCCTCGGCCAAGAAGGCGGCGGCCGACGGATGGCGTACCGCGATCGTTGATGAGCTCCCGTACGGCGGCACCTGCGCGCTGCGAGGCTGCGACCCGAAGAAGATTCTGCGCCGAGGAGCAGAGATCATCGATGCCGCCCGCCTGTTGCAGGGGAAGGGCATCGACGCCAACGCCCTGTCCATCAACTGGGCCGACCTGATGAAGCACAAGCGCGACTTCACCGACCCGGTCCCGGAGAACGCCGAGCGCGACTTGGCGTCCAGCGGTGCCGACACCCTGCACGGCACCGCCGCCTTCACCGGCCCCAACAGCCTGGAAATCGATGGCAAGCAGTTCGAGTCGGGCCACTTCCTCATCGCCACCGGTGCCCGTCCCCGCCCGCTGGAGTTCCCGGGCGCCGAGCACCTCATCAACAGCACCGACTTCCTGAACCTCGAGCAGCTGCCGAGGCGGATCGTGTTCGTGGGCGGCGGCTTCATCTCCTTCGAATTCGCCCACATCGCAGCCCGAGCCGGCGCTCAGACGACGATCGTGGACCGCGGCACCCGGCCCTTGAAGGGCTTCGACCCCGACCTCGTCGAGCTGCTCGCCCACCGCAGCGCGGACGTCGGCATCGCACTACGACGGGGGACGACGATCCGCTCAATCGAGCAGCACGGCTCCACGTACCGCGTTGGCCTGGACGCCAGCGGCGAGGCCGCAACGATTGAAGCGGACCTCGTCGTGCACGGCGCGGGTCGCATCCCGCACCTGTCGGACCTGAACCTCGACGCCGCCGGGATCGCCCACGGCGACAACGGTGTGGCGGTGGCCGGACATCTGCAGAGCACCACCAACCCGGCCGTGTATGCCGCCGGCGACGCCGCCGACACACCAGGGATGCCGCTCACGCCTGTCGCAGTGTTCGAGGCCAAGGTCGCCATCTCCAACATGTTGAGGAAGAAGACCACCGTCCCTGAATACGACGGCGTCCCCACCGCGGCGTTCACCGTTCCCGAGCTGGCTCGCGTCGGGCTGCTCGAAGCCGACGCCCACGAGCGGGGCCTCGACATCGACGTCCGTTACACCGACACGAGCGGCTGGTTCTCCAACTACCGCGTCGGCGAAACGACGGCAGCCGTGAAGATCCTCGTCGACCGAGCCACCGACAGGATCGTCGGCGCGCACATGTTCGGACCCGAGTATGGCGAGGTCATCAACTTCTGCGGCCTGGCCATGAAGCTCGGCCTCACCACCCGTCAGCTCAAGTCGATGACCGCCGCGTACCCAACGGTCGGGTCCGACCTCGGCTCCATGCTCTGAACGCCGAGGTGGGGACCAATCGCGCATGCTGAGCTTGCTGGTCCGCCGGCCTGAGTTCCGGCGGCTCTTCCTCGCACATTCTGTTTCACGGGCGGGCGATGCCTTCAACACCGTCGCGCTCGTCGTCCTGGTCTTCCACTTGACCGGCTCCGGCCGGGGGTTGCCGCCACGGTGTTCGAGGTCGCGCCCGTCCTGCTGTTCGGCCCCGTCGCCGGGTTGGTCGCCGATCGATTCCCCCGGCGGCACCTGATGATCGCGGCCGATCTCGCTCGAGCCGTTCTCGTGCTCGTCCTGGTCGCCAAGCACGACACCACGATGACCGCCTTCGCCGTCGCCTTCGGACTGTCTACGGCGACGATCGTGTTCAACCCGGCGGCAGCGTCGCTCGTGCCCGACGTCGTGGACGACGACGAGCTCGTCACCGCCAACACGGCGCTGTGGACCAGCGCAGTTGCCTCCTGGATCGTCCTTGCTTCGCTCGCCGGCGCAGTCATCGCGGCGTTCGATGTGGGCGCCGCATTCGCCGTCAACGCGGTGTCCTACGTCTTGTCCGCCCTGTTCCTGTCCCGGCTCCGAGCCGGTCGAAGCCCTGGAGATATCACGGTGGCGGGCTGGCGATCCGTTCGCGAGGGCATCGCTGCCGTGCGGTCGCATCCGCTGCTCGCGCGCCTGGCCGTCGTGCAGGTGCTGGCGTCGCTGTCGGCCGGCGCGACCAGCGGGCTGCTCGTCGTGCTCGCCGCCGAAAACCTTGGTGTAGGCGCTTCCGGCTTCGGAGCCCTCCTGGCCGCGATCGGCGTTGGCGCCGGTCGCCGGCCCCACGCTGCTGCGGCGCTGGATACGCCCAGCGCGGCGGCGGTGGCTGTTCGGGCCCTACGCGGTGCGCGGTGGCGTCGATCTCGTCCTCGCGTTCACGACCAACCCGGTTCTGGGCGGGGCGGCCCTGGTCGCCTATGGGACGAGCACCTCGACGGGGATGATCGCGTACCAGTCCACGGTTTAGACCGAGGTGCCCGAGCGGATTCGCGGTCGCGCCTTCGCCCTCTTCGACGTTGTCTGGAACGCCGCCCGCCTGGTCTCGCTCGGTATTGGCGGCCTGCTCGCTGACGCCATCGGCATCCACGCCGTTTATGTCGTCGGGGGCGTGCTGCTGCTCGCGGCCGCCGGCGTCGGCGCTGCTGGGCCAAGCAACGCCGAGTCACGGTCCGTCGAGGCTCCGACTGACTGACGAGATGCGAGCCTGATGCCCGATTGTTCGGTCGCGGACGAGTTGTTCGAACCGTCGACCTCGGAGTGACCCCGGGAGATCCCGAGAAGCTGGCTGGCGCGTTGGACGTCAACGGCTGGTGCTGCCCTTGGATGTCCCGACGATGACCCACCCTCCCACCAGGCCGCCCACCGGGGGGGTACCCGGCTCCTGGTGACCTAGGCCCGCTTACCGGGCGGCGGTTCCTTGCCGACCTTCAAGTACCAACCGCCCCGTCGGTCGGCGTAGACGCCGCAGGCTTCGTAGGCATCGCAACACCCCCTGAGAACGAGCCTCAGAACCGTGAGAAACGGATTGTTCTCACGGCCCCAGCGTCGGAAGGGCGAGTTTCTGGCGAAAACCGCCTCTGACCTGCACTTCTCCTGCGCGCTCGGAGGGATTCGAACCCCCAACCTTCTGATCCGTAGTTCGACGGGACGGGTTATCCACAGGAATCCGGTGGTGTCCGTGGAGGTCATCTGTAGCCCCTGACCAGGAGTTCTACGGGCAGCGGTGTGACCGCCAGTGACCGCCGCTTTCCGGCTTTTGCCGGCGGGATGTTCTCACGGATGTTCTCACGGCGCCGGCGAGAAGATAGATGCTGCGCCGTCATCACCGACCGGTTGAGGATCCACACCGTGACGTTCGGATGCGGCGCCGCGAAAGGTCGAGACGCCGTCTCAGAACCGGTGGCGGTGATGCCGCCGAGGCGGACCGTCGTCCACATCAGTCGAAGTGGGACGGCTCCAGCACGACGAACGACAAGGCCTGCTGCGCGAGGACGCATTGCGGCGGCTGCCGTTCCGCCAGTGAGCCGCGCCCATCCCCGACGCTCGAGGTGGCACTTAGGTCGAGAAGACACCGCCCTGGGACCCGCGGTCGACGCAGCCTTCCACACAGACACGGATGGTGCGGCGGTCTAAGAGGGGAGCCTCGACCAGCACCTCCCGCCCGACCGGATCCGCGACGTCGATGTCGTCGATGACCATGGGCTGGCCGATCACTTCCAGGACTGCAGCTTTCACGGTGGATCCTCCTGTTTCGCCGAGGAACCAGCCGCGGCGTCGATGGGTCGGGGTGGACTCGACGTCTCGGGTGCCGTACGTGGCTCGGCCCGAGATGATCGGGAACGGCCATGCACCGATGGCGGCCGCGGGCGAGGCCCGGCAGCCGTCAGCCCGCCGCCAGTAGTCCGTGGGCGGCGTGCCAGACCTTCAGGTCGAAGCCGGGCTCAGTCGCCTCGGTCTTCGTTGGGCTGGCGGTCTCGACCAGGATCCGCCGGGCGATCATGTGGTCGCCCGGGCGGTTCACCGTCTCCACGGCGACGAGGCGATCGGCCCGGAACCGTAGCACGGTCTGCTGACGAGGCTCGAGGCCGGCCAGCTCCACGGTCTCGTCCGCGGCATCGGCCAGCCCGGCGATCTGCAGCTTGAGGTCGCCCTGATCGGACCAGAACCACGGCAGGGCGTCGTACGGCCTCGTGGCGCCGGTCAGGCGGGCGGCGACGTGCCGGGCCTGATCGGCGGCGTTCTGCACCGACTCGAGGCGGATCACCCGCCCCTCCGCGAAGGCGCTCGGGAAGCTGGCCACGTCGCCGATAGCCGAGATGTCGGGATCGGCGGTGAGCAGCTGAGCGTCGACCCGGATGCCGTTCTCGATCTCCAGTCCGGCCAGGTCGGCCAGCGCGGTCTCGGGGATCACCCCGATGCCGTAGATGACCAGATCGGCCGGCACGACCCGCCCGTCGGTGAGCGTGACACTCGTCGCGGCGCCATCGTCGCCGTGGATGCCGACCACGCCGCGGCCGAAGTCCAGCCGCACGCCCCACTCCTCGTGGGCCTGGCGGAAGAACCGCGACGTGGTCGCCGAGACCGCGCGGGCCATCGGGCGGTCGGCGAGCTCCAGAACATGCACCGACGCGCCCAGCGCGGCAGCGACCGCGGCGAACTCCAAGCCGATGAAGCCGGCGCCGACCACCACGACCTCTAGCCCAGGCCGGACGATGCCGACGAGGGCATCGGCGTCGGCTTGGGTGCGCATGCCGATCACGCCGCCGAGCTCGGCACCCGGAACCGGGAGATCCCGGTTCCGCGATCCGGTGGCCAGGATGAGGTGGTCGTACGGCAGCGCGTCGCCGCCGTGCAGCTGAACCTCATGGCCGACGCGGTCGATCATCGCGACGCGGTCGGAGATGAGATCCACGCGCTGCTTGGCGTACCAGTGCTCCTGCCGCAGCAGCATCCGCTGCGCGTCGAGCTTGCCCAGCAGGTAGCCCTTGGACAGGGGCGGCCGCTGGTACGGCAGGCCGGGCTCTCCGTTGATCAGCGCGATCGAGCCTTCGAACCCGGACTGCCGGAGCGAGGCGGCGGCTTGGCAGCCGCCTTGCCCGGCCCCGACGATGACCACAGACGACAGCGTCATTGCCCATCCGCTCCTGTCGTGGTCATCGCCGGACCGCGCACCTCAGTTGCGCCGCGGGATGACGACCGTCATCGTCTCGTAGCCCTTGATGAAGCGGCTGTGGCTGCGCTCGGGCTCGCCGATCACGTTGATCTCGGGGAATCGCGCGAGCATCTCCTCCCAGATCACCCGCAGCTGCAGCTCGGCCAGCTTGTTGCCCAGGCAGCGGTGGATCCCGAATCCGAAGGACAAGTGCTGGCGCGGGTTCTTGCGGTCGATGATGTACGCCGCGCCGTTCTCGACCTTGTCCTCGTCGCGGTTGCCCGAGACGTACCACATCACCACGCGGTCGCCCTTGGGGATGACCTTGCCCTTGATCTCCACGTCCCGGGTGGCGCGGCGGGCCATGTGGGTCAGCGGGGTCTGCCAGCGGATCGTCTCCGACACCATCGAGGGGATCAGCTTCGGGTTGGCCCGCAGCTTGGCGTTCTCCTCGGGGTTGCGGTCCAGCAGGTAGATCGAGCCCGAGATGGTGTTCCGGGTGGTGTCGTTGCCGCCTACCAGCAGAACCCCGAGGTCGCCGACGAGCTCGGACTGGGTGTAGTTCTGCGAGTGCGGGCTGAGGGCCATCAGCGACAGGAAGTCCATCCGCGCGGGCTCGGCGCGGCGGCGCTCGATGATGTCCGACATCGCGACGAAGAACTCGCGCCGTGCGGCGTTCTTTTCCTCCTGCGTCTCCGCGGGCATGCCCGGGCCGGGCTCCGAGGTCGAGATGTTCGACCAGCGGGTCAGCTGGCGGCGCTTCTCCTGGGGGTAGTCGAACAGCGTCGCCAGGGTCATCGCGGTCAGCTCGACGGACACCTTGTCGACAAAGTCGAACTCCTCGCCGATCGGCAGGCTGTCCAGGATCTCTCCGGCCCGCTCGCGGATCAGCGGCTCCATGGCCGCGAGGTTGGCCGGGGACACGCCCTCGGACACCGCGCCGCGGTGGACCTCGTGGTCCGGCGGGTCCATGCTCAGCAGGGAGCGGGTCCCGCGGGCGCGGATGGCCTCCTTCTCCTCCGGGGTCATGGTCCCGTCGTTGAACGGCGCCGCGGCCTCGTCGGCCGTCAGCGGCCGGTTCAGGGTGACGATGCCCTCGGCGGAGAACAGCTCGTGGTTGGTGTCGGCGGCCTGGATGTCCTCCCACTTGGTCAGGGACCAGTAGTGCCCGAGGTCGCCCGAGTGCTCGTCGGGGGTGAAGTGCACCGGGTCCTCGGCGCGCAACCGCTCGAAGATGAAGTTCATGTCCCCGGTGGGGTAGTGATCGGGGTTGCCCGGGTTCAGCTCCTCCAGCGGCATCGCGTAGATCCGCTCGCAGGCCTCGGCCTGCTCGGCGGCCAATTCAGTGTCTCGGGACAATGCGATAGTCATGTTCCTGCCTTTCACGATCGGTGGGACTTGCGACGAGGCGCGGACCCATGGCCGCGCCGTGGGTTAGCTTCCGACGACCTCGACGACCAGGCCGTCCAGTGCCTCGGAGGTCCTGATCTGGCAGGACAGCCGGCTGTCCTCCCGCACGCCGAATGTGCTGGTCAGCATTCCGCGCTCCGGCTCTGTGCGCTCGCCGGTAGCGGCGCGCCACTCCGGGGGTACGAACACATGGCAGGTGGCGCAGGCGGCCTCGCCGCCGCAGTCGCCGTCGATGCCGGGGATGGCGTTGTCGACCGCGACCTCCATCAGCTTCCAGCCGTCCTCGGCCTCGACCGTGTGCGAGGTCCCGTCCTGCAGAACGAAAGTCACTTCCATTGCCACTCCTAGGGCCGTGGTGGGGTACATCACACGATAGACACGACAGTGTGTCAAGTCAATATCTGCCGCGTCATCCGATCGCACCGCGGAGCCTTGAAGAACGAGGACCCGGCCAATCCCACGGCGGGCGGCATGCTCATGACGCCATGAACAGAATCTGCTCGCGGGTATACGTGCGGTCCGGGTGGGCCTCGCGCAGGTGCGCCTGGGCACTCTCGACGAGGTCGTCCTCGTCCAGGCCCTCTACGACTTCCCCGCACGGGCAGTTCAGATACATCTCCATGTCCATGTCCGCTCTCTCTCTCTGCTCGACGTCTCACTGGGTTGGTGCGCATGAAGCAGGTTCGGTGCGCGGCGCGATGCTTCTGGTGCAGTCACGGCCGCGCCGGCGTAGTGGGAGGCGTTCGGTGCGGCCTCGGATATGGTGACACCGTGGTTGGACTCACGGCAGGGACGGATCCGGTGCCCCTCATGACCGTGCGGGACGAGCTCCGGGAGCTGACCCGTCGGCGGCTGGTGTCCGCAGCTGAGGCCGTCTTCCAGCGCGTCGGCTACACACGCGCGACGGTCGGCAACATCACCACGGCCGCGCGCGTCAGTCGGGCGACTTTCTATCTGCATTTCACGGATAAGGCGGATGTCCTGCTTGCTGTCATTCGGGCAGGCCTGGCTGACACCCCCGGGTATTGGCGGGAGGTCGACGCCGCCCTGGTCGAGGGCAGCCGGCAGGCGCTGCGGGCGTCGTTGAGCAACACCCTGCACTGGTATGAGCAGCACGGTCAGGTGGTGGGGTTCGTCCGCGAGGCCTTGGCCACCAACGTGGACCTCGCAGAGAAGACCGAGGGCAACTTCGCCGGGTTCGCCGACGAGATGGCCGGCTACCTCGCCTGCGTCGAGCCCGCTGAGCGGGACCGCGCGCACCTGCGCCTGCAGCTGCTGATGATCCAGCTGGACCAGCTCGCCTTCCGGCTGATCGTCCAGCGTCGCCAGGGCATCGACCGCGAGGTCATGCTCGATGAGGTCACCGACATCTGGCGGTTGGTCCTGCCTGCGGCGCGGCGCCCGCGCTGATCGCGGAGGCGTCGCCGCCGTAGCTTTCGGGTTCCGGGGTGAACCAGCACCCTCCCCGCAGAACCATCCTGCGCGGAGGGTGCCCGTCTGCTGCGAACCATCCATAGCAGCTACCTGCGGCCGGGGGCGTTCTTGTCAAGCCACAGATCGGCGGCGGATTTCCGGCCCGACGTAGGGTGGTTGTAGAGGTTGTGGACATACGGCTGCTGCAGCTGCAGGGTCGAGCCCTGGAAACTCAGCACCGGGTTCAGCACATTCTCTGTGATGTACAGCGACAGCTCCTGCAGCGCGGCCTCGCGCTCATCGCGGTCGATGATCCCGCGCTGGGCGTCGATCATCTTGTCCAGCTCCGGGGTGCCGGAGTTGAACCAGTTGCGCGGGCCATTGGTCCGGTACACCCCCTGCAGCCACTCGTCGGGCTCAGCCGAACTGCCGGAGATGCCGTAGGTCATGGTGTAGTCCTTGGCCGCCAAAGTGCTGATGAACGTCGCGTAGTCCAGCACCTTCAGGGTGGCGTTGACTCCGATGTCCTTCGGCGTCGCGGGCCTCAGACGCGCGCCTTCGGCGTCGCGATCAGCTTCTTGTTCACGAACTCCTCCATGCCGAACGAGCCCAGCTCGCGGCCGACGCCCGAGCGCTTGGTCCCGCCGAACGGCATGTCGACACCGCCGTAGGACGCGCCGTTGACCGCGATCATCCCGCTCTCCAGCCGCCCGGCCACCGCCAGCGCCAACTCCGGGTCCTGGCTGAACACGGTGCCGCCCAGGCCGTACCGGGAGCTGTTAGCCAGCTCCACGGCGTCGTCGGCGCCATCGACCTTGTAGACGACAGCCGCGGGGCCGAACAGCTCCTCGCTGTACGCCCGCATGTCCGGGGTGACATCGGTGAGCACCGTGGCCTGGACGAACGCGCCCGGGCCCTCGACGCGCGCACCGCCGGTGCGCAGGGTCGCGCCCTTGCTGACCGCGTCCTCGATCTGGCCGATCAGGTTGACCGCGGCGGCCTCGGACGACAGCGGGCCGAAGTCCGATGCCGGGTCGGTCGGGTCGCCCGGGGTCAGGGCGGACATGGACTTGGTGAACTGCTCGACGAAGTCGTCGTAGATGTCGCCGGAAACGATGAACCGCTTGGCCGCGTTGCAAGCCTGGCCGGCGTTCCCCATTCGCTGGCGGGTGGCCTGCGCGACGGTGGCCGAGACATCGGCGGTGTCGAGCACGATGAACGGGTCGGACCCGCCCAGCTCCAGGACGACCTTCTTCAGGTTGCGCCCGGCGATCTCGGCGACGGCCGCGCCGGCCCGCTCGGAGCCGGTCACCGAGACGCCGCCGACGCGCGGGTCGGCGATGATCGTGGCCGACTGGTCGTTGGTCGCGAAGATGTTGATGTAGGCGTCCTTCGGCAGACCGGCGTCGATGAAGATCTGCTCCATCGCCAGCGCCGACTCCGGGCACTGCGGGGCGTGCTTGAGGACGATCGTGTTGCCGATCATCAGGTTCGGCGCAGCGAACCGGGCGACCTGGTAGTACGGGAAGTTCCACGGCATGATCCCCAGCAGCGGGCCGATCGGGTCCTTGCGGACCCAGGCCGTGACGCCCGAGCGGGGGTTCAGCGGCTGGTCCTCCAGGAACCCGGGGCCCTCGTCGGCGTAGTACTTGTAGATCGCCGTGGCGATCCCCGCCTCGCCCTTGGCCTCGACCAGGCGCTTGCCCATCTCCCGGGTGATCAGCGCGGCGAGCTCCTCGGCCCGCTCCTGGTACAGCTCGGACACGCGGGTCAGGACCCGTGACCGCTCCGCGAGCGGCGTCTCCCGCCACGATCGATAGGCAGCGTCGGACCGTGTGAGCACGTCCTGGATCTCGGCGTCGGTTGCGGTCGAGTACTCGGCCTCGACCTTGCCTGTGGCGGGGTTGGTCACCTTGTAGTCGCTCATGGTTGCGCCAATCGTCGGGTCGGATGGTTTAGCGATGGCTACGGAGCCGGAGACGAACTTAGTCCTCTTGCCGCGCGCTGACAGCGGAGCGGGCCGGTGGCGTCACGGCCCTCGGCCGCTTCGTGTTGGACGCGCACCCTCGCGACCCGGCTCCCCTCGGTCGGCTTCGACGTGGCGTTGCCGCCGATCCGCCTCAACTGGCGTCGACTAGGCCGTGCGCGTCGTGCCAGGTCATCAGGTCGAGGCCCGCGGCCGCCTCGGCCATGAGCGGGCCGGCGCCCTCGACGAGCACTCGCCGGGCCAGCTTGTGATCGCCCGGGCCGTTCACGGTCTCCACAGCCGTCAGGCGATGCTGCCGGAAGCGCAGGACCGTCTGCTGCGGGCGCCCCCGGGGAGGCGAGTTCCACCCTCTCGTCTGCCGGATTGGCCAGCCCCGAGATCTGCAGCTTGAGATCGCCCTGATCGGACCAACACCACGGCAGGGCGTCGTAATCGGCCGCGGCGCCTGTCAGGCGGCTGGCTACATGGCGCGGTTGGTCGGCGGCGTTCTGGACCCACCCGAATCGGATCATCCGCTGCTTGATCCGGTCCACGGTGCACTCCACGTCGGCAGATGTCAGGACGCGTCCGTTAACTGGAGGGATGTTCTGCCACTTCACACCGCTGCGCAGCCCCGATGTCGCCTTGTGCATGGCGAGCGTAGGAGCATCACTGGGCTCCTGGATTGTCAGAATGCCGCCGTCCTCGGACGCCATGGTCTGGATCTCTTCGAACCGGCCGATGAGCGAGCGCGCCTTGGCCCGGCTGTGCTCGACGTCCACCGCCAGCTAGGCCCGGCTCGGGTCCGGTCTCCAAGACAGGTGAAAGCGGCACACCGGGTCACCGGCGATCTGGCAGGCCGTCTCCACCACCGAGGCCAGCTGCTGGAAGACGCTGGGTAGCTCGGCGTAGTAGCCCGCGGTGAAGTCGCAGGCCAACCGGTTCGCCCGCGACGCATCGGCGAAGACCGCCTCGACGACGAGATGCGACTCTCCGTACTCCGTGACCGAGAACCTCCTGGAGGTGGTCTTCGTCGCGAACCTGGCGAACATCTCCATGCCTCCGGCGATCGACCCCTCGGTGCGGATGAACTCCGCCGAGTTGCGCTCGATGCCGTACCAGAAGGCTTCCTGGCCGAGGCGCCGGCCCATGTCGTGCTCGCCGCAGACCGTCGCCGCGGCATCGGCCATGGCCCGCATCTCCGGGCTGCGGAACCGTGGGTGGCGAGCGATGAAGGCATCGAGCCCCGGCTCCTCGCCGAGAAGCCCGTCCCACCCTTACACGCTCGGGCTCCTGGCGTCGATGCCTCGTGTCGACCAGGTCGGTGGCGCGTTCTCAGCGATTCCTGGACAGCCTCCCGCACCGTGGGACTTCCCTCCTGGCTGTCGGTTCGCGCCGCGCTGCTCGCATGCGACCCAGGCATGCAGTGAGGGACCGATTCCGCTTCTGCCACTGGCAGGGGCGCATGACAGCCGGTGCATCTACGCCGAGACCGTGCGGACGAAGGGACTGACCTGAGCGAGGCAGATCTCCCGTTCCTCGATGTTCGGTCCCTCACGGTCACCTATGGCTCGCGGCGGGCTGGGCGTGCGGTGACGGCGCTCGACGACGTCTCGTTCAGCGTCGAGCGGGGCCGTACGGTCGACCTCGTCGGGGAGTCCGGCTCGGGCAAGTCCACGGCCGCTCGAGCGATCTTGCGCCTGGTCCGCTCATCTCACGGGGAGGTCCTCCTCGACGGCACCGACGTGATGAAGCTCGGGCGGGCTGACCTCCGGAAGCGGCGGCCGGGACATGCAGATCGTCCTCCAAGATCCGTACTCGTCGCTTGACCCTTCGATGACGGTCGGGGAGAGCGTAGGCGAGCCTCTCCGAGTCCATCGTCACCATCTCAGCAAGAGAGATCGCACCGACCAGGTCGCGGAAGCCTTCGAGCGCATCGGGCTCGCGCACCACCATCTCAACCGCTACCCCTACGAATTCTCGGGGGGGCAACGGCAGCGCATAGCCATTGCCCGCGCCATTGTCATCGAGCCCAAGCTCGTCATCCTCGACGAGGCGGTGAGCGCGCTCGACGTGTCGACACAGAGCCAGGTGCTGAACCTCCTCCGAGATCTCCAGCGGGACATGGGCATCACCTACGTCTTCATCACGCATGACCTGTCCGTCGTCCGCAACTTGGCCGACAACGTCGTCGTCCTGCGAACCGGGCAGGTGGTCGAGCGGGGCCAGACGACCGTCTACGCCTCGCCCCAGCACGAATACACCAAGGCATTGCTCGAAGCGGTGCCGGTCCCTGATCCCGACGCGCAGCGGCAGCGGCGTGCCATGAGACGCCGTCAATCAGCGCCGGTCGAGGAGGACATCGCCCCCCTGGTCGCACAGTCGCAGTCATGAGCGGTGCCGACATAGCCGCACTGCTCCTAGTGGGATCGTCGGCGGCACACTCATCGCGCACGGCTACAACCATGTGTGGGGCGGCGGCCGTCTCGCCGGCACCGCCCGTTGGTTCGAGTCGATCGGCGTGCGGCCGGGCCGGGTGCATGCCGTACTGGCGTCCCCGACCGAGCTCGTCGGCGGAACGCTGCTCATCGTCGGCCTCCTCACGCCCTTGGCCGCTGCGATGTCGGTCGGCGCGATGCTGGTCGCACTGGTCACCAACCACCGAAAGAACGGGTTCTTCATCTTTCGGCCTGGTGAGGGATACGAGTACGTCCTCATGATCATCGTGGTGTCCCTGGCGGTCGGCGCACTCGGCGCTGGCGCGATCTCCTTCGATGCGCTGCTTGGCGTTCGATGACCGGCTGGACTCGCTCCCCGGCCTTGCCGTCGCGGGCGGAGCCGGCGCCTTAGGTGCGGCTCTGGTGCTGACCACGTCCTGGAGGCCTGAAGCCACGTAGGGAGCTCGATGTCAATTGCCTGCCTCTGCCGAGCGGTCAGCGACCGGAAGGCCGCTGCGGCTATCCGACGCGGTGCCGTCACGGTTGAGGAGATTGGCGACGCCTGTGGCGCAGGAACGGTCTGCGGTGGTTGTCATCGCCACCTGAAGTACCTCCTCGAAGCCCACGCAGGCCGGTCGGATCGCAACAACCTGCGACACGATCTTCAGAACCGCGAGCAGACGGGATGTTCTCACGGCCGGGACCTCCGGAACATCAGTTCCTCCGAAAACCCCCTCTGACCAGGGCCTTTGTGCGCGCTCGGAGGGATTCGAACCCCCAACCTTCTGATCCGTAGTTCGAAGGGCTGGGTTATCCACACGACTCCTGTGGTG
>Ga0136611_10000153_pt1 | contig 40269 bp, 31 predicted proteins | sample AntDrymUQ2232306_2_FD_106645 | JGI IMG/M metagenome (GOLD analysis project Ga0136611, IMG submission 106645) | Polar desert sand microbial communities from Dry Valleys, Antarctica - metaG UQ223 (23.06) | ecosystem: Environmental > Terrestrial > Soil > Desert | place: Antarctica: Dry Valley... | reverse complement strand
TGATCGCCGTCCCGCGCAGGTAGGCCGCGAGGGTCGTCAGCGCCGCCCGGCCTCCCGCGTCGACGTTATGGCGGTGATGGCCGGGAACCACACCGAGCAACCACGCCCACAGCGACCGTCCGTCGCGCAAGAAGAAGAACAGGACCAAGACGAACAGGAAGAATCCGGCGAGGAACTCCGCGACGAGGGTCGCCCCAGTCACCACGCCACTGGTGAGGCCCTGCTGATTGTCCGCGAGCGCAGAGGTTGCCGCCTCCTGGAGCTGGGACAGCCGGAGCATGTCGATCCCCAGGTCGCCCAGGTACGAGCGCAGCTCGTCGAGGCCTCCCTGCACCCCCTCGGTCAGCTCGTCGGCCTGGTTCGCCACGCTGAAGCCGAGAGAGGTGAGGATGCCCAGCACCACCGCCGTCCAGCCCAACGTGACCAGCAGTGACGCCAAAGACCGGGGGACCCGGCGACGGTCGAGCCAGTCCACTTGCCGGAACAGCAGCGCCGCGACCGCGGCACCGAGCACCAGCGGGATGACGACTAAGCGGAGCGTCAGCAGGACGTAGGACCCCAGCGCCAGGGCGGCGAGGACCACCAGCAACCGCCAGGACAGCGAGGCCGACCGGGCCAGCAGGGTCTGCTCCGTCATCGGCCCGCCTTCGTGTCACGTGCTTGCGCCGGGGTCGCCGCACTGTCCGAGCTCTCCTCGGCGAGCAGGCTGACCGACTCGATGCGCGCACCGTCGACGGCGAGGACACGAGCCACGAGGCCGTCCGCGCGCACCACGTCGCCCACGACCGCGACCCTGCGCAGCCGCAGCAGCAGCCAGCCGGCGAGCGTGTCGTACTCGCCGTCGGGCAGGCGCAGCCCGGTGAGCCGCTCCACCTCGTCGGGGCGCAGGCCGGCGGAGATGCCCGCACCCGCCTCGGGACGGACCGGGTCGGTCTCGTCGTCGAAGTCGCCGATGAGCTCCTCGACCAGGTCTTCGAGGGTGACGAGCCCCGAGACCCCGCCGTACTCGTCCACGACGACGCACAGGTGCTGACCCAGCTCTCGCATGCGCAGCAGGAGGTCGTCGGCGGCCTCGGTCTCGGCCGCCCGCAGCGCCGGCCGAGCCAGGCTGCCCGCCGTGGCGACCGTCCGCTCGGCGTCGTCCAGGAGCAGCAGGTCCTTGACGTGCAGCACACCGAGGACGTCGTCGAAGTCCGCCCCGTGGACCGGCAGCCTCGATCGTCCGGAGTCCCGGGCCACCTGCTCGACCTGGTCGGCATCTGCTCCGGCGGGGACGGCGATCAGGGCGCTGCGCGGCACCATGACCGCGCGTGCGTCCAGCTCGGCGAGCCCCAGCGCCCGACGGAGCAGCCGACCCTCCTCCTGCTCCAGGGTGCCCTGCCCGGCACTCTCCTCGACGATCAGGGCCAGGTCGCTCGGGGTGCGTCCGACCGCGAGCTCGTCGCGCGGTTCGACGCCGCACAGCCGGACCAGGGCGTTGGCCGAGGCGTTCATGACGATCAGGACCGGCCGAAAGACCCACGCGAACAGCCGGAAGGAGGGGGCGAGCGCGAGGGCTGCGGTCTCCGGATGGGTGAGCGCCCAGGACTTCGGCGCCATCTCGCCGACGACCATGTGCAGGAAGACGATGATGGCGAGGGCGAAGGCGATCGCGACCACGTGCGCCAGGCCTGCAGGCAGCCCGACCGACACGATGCTCGGCTCGACCAGGTCGGCGAGGGCCGGCTCGCTGACGATGCCCAGGCCGAGCGAGGCCATGGTGATGCCGAGCTGCGCGGCGGCGAGCATCATGGACAGCTCCCGGCTGCCAGCCAGCGCCGCTCGACTCCCGCGGCGGCCGTCTGAGGCCAGCTGCTCGAGCCGGTGCCGACGGGCGGCGAGCAGCGCGAACTCCGCGGCGACGAAGAAGCCGTTGAGGATCAGCAGGACGAGGGTGATGCCGAGAGCCAGACCGATGCTCATGCGTCCTGCTCCGCCATCTCGAGCGTCAGGGCGATGCGGCTGAGCGCCTGGCTGTCATCGACGGCCTGGACGCGCAACCGGGCGACCGGGTGCTCCGCCGGATGATCCTCCCTGGGGTTCTCGAGGACGACCGGGACCACCACCTCGTCGCCGAGTGCGCCGAGCCGCCCGAGGTGCGCGATGACGAGGCCGGCAAGCGTCTCGTAGTCGCCGTCGGGCAGGCGCACCCCGACCTCGCGGGCCACCTCGTGGAGCCGCCAGGATCCTGGGAGGACCACCTCCTGATCGAGGACGGCGTCCGTCGCGCGCTCCGCCACCGGACCGTGCTCGTCGCGGACCTCGCCGACCAGCTCCTCCACGACGTCCTCGAGCGTGAGGATCCCGGCGTCCGACCCGAACTCGTCCACGACCACGCTGAACTGAGTGCGCGCACGACGGAGCTGGGCGACGACGTCTCCGAGCGGTGCGCTCTCAGGGACTCGGAGCACGTCGCAGGCCAGGCTGCTCGCCGTCAGCGAGGCGCGCTCGGCCGCGGGCCGAGACAGCAGGTCCTTGACGGAGACGAGCCCGACCACGGTCTCCTCCGGCCCGCGCGTGACCGGCAGGCGGCTGTGTCCGGTCGAGCGCAGCACGACACGCAGCGCGGCGTAGTCGGCCTCCTCGGTGACCGTGACCACGGACGGGCGGGGCACCATCACGTCAGCTGCCGTCAGGTTGCCAAAGTCGAGCGCCCGACCGAGCAGTCCCGCCTCGTAGGCCGTCAGATGGCCGGAGGTGCCGGAGCTGGAGATGACGCGCTCGAGGTCCTCAGCGGTCATGACCCCGTGGCTCTCCTGGATCGGGGTGATCCCGACCAGGCCCAGCAACCGGTTTGCGGCTCCGTCGAAGAGCCGGATCAGTGGCCCACCGACGCGCAGGAACACCAGGGTCGAGCGGGCCAGGGCGCGGGCGACCGTCTCGGGGATTGCGATCGCCAGGTTCTTCGGGGCGAGCTCGCCGAGCACCATGAGCGCCACGGTGGACACGATGAAGCCGACCGTCAGGGAGATGGCGCCCTGGTTTTCCTCGGGCACCCCCAGGACGTCCAGCAGCGGTTCGACGACCGCGGTGAACACCGGCCGGGCGATGAAGCCCGTGACCAGCGCCGCAACGGTGATTCCCAGCTGCGCACCGGACAGCGTGAACGACAGCCGGCGCAGCACCCGCACCGCCGCCGCGGCCTTCGCATCACCTTCCAGCTCGGCGGCGACCAGCCGGTTGCGGCTCGCCGCGGTGAAGCTGAACTCCATGGCCACGAAGTAGGCGCTGGCGGCGACGAGCAGGGCTACGACCAGCAGGCCGGCGGCCTCGGACACCGCAGGGTGCTCCTTCGTGAGGGATGCTCGTCTCGGGGCCTCCCGGCTCCCGGCGGCCGCTCGAGGGCCGCATGCGCTCGACGCAGGACGCTACCGGAAGCTTTCCGGGTCGAGGATCGCCGTGGCGAGTCGAGCCGCGTCCTGGATGATGCTCACCGGCGGGTCCAACCGGTGATCGCTCGGGTCCACGTCGCTCGGGTCCTCGAGGTCGTCGCTGAGGGCTCGTCCACCCGGACGGCCCTAGAGGTACTGGCCGGTATTGGCCACCGTGTCGATCGAGCGCCCGGTCTCCGAGCCCTTGGCGCTGGTGACGAGGGTGCGGATGTAGACGATCCGCTCCCCCTTCTTGCCCGAGATGCGGGCCCAGTCGTCGGGGTTGGTGGTGTTGGGCAGGTCCTCGTTCTCCTTGAACTCGTCGATGCAAGCCGCCATCAGGTGCTGCAGGCGCAGTCCCTTGCCGCCGTTCTCGAGGAAGTCCTTGATGGCCATCTTCTTGGCGCGCGAGACGATGTTCTCGATCATCGCTCCGGAGTTGAAGTCCTTGAAGTACAGGACCTCCTTGTCTCCGTTGGCGTAGGTCACCTCGAGGAAGCGGTTGTCCTCCTCCTCGGTGTAGATCCGCTCGACGGTGCGCTGGATCATCGCGGCGACCGTGGCCTCCCGCGAGCCGCCGTGCTCGGCCAGGTCGTCCTCGTGCAGCGGCAGGTCGGTGCGCAGGTACTTGCCGAAGATGTCGCGTGCCGCCTCCGCGTCAGGCCGCTCGATCTTGATCTTCACGTCGAGCCGACCGGGACGCAGGATGGCCGGGTCGATCATGTCCTCGCGGTTGGAGGCGCCGATCACCACGACGTTCTCGAGCGTCTCGACGCCGTCGATCTCCGACAGCAGCTGCGGGACGATCGTCGTCTCCACGTCGCTGGAGATGCCCGAGCCGCGGGTGCGGAAGATCGAGTCCATCTCGTCGAAGAACACGATGACCGGTGTGCCCTCGGAGGCCTTCTCGCGCGCCCGCTGGAAGATCAGGCGGATGTGCCGCTCGGTCTCGCCGACGTACTTGTTGAGCAGCTCCGGGCCCTTGATGTTGAGGAAGTACGCGCGCCCGTCGGGCTTGCCGGTCACCTCGGCGACCTTCTTGGCGAGGCTGTTGGCGACGGCTTTGGCGATGAGCGTCTTGCCGCACCCGGGCGGGCCGTAGAGCAGCACGCCCTTCGGCGGGCGCAGCTGGTGCTCCTTGAACAGGTCCTTGTGCAGGAACGGCAGCTCCACGGCGTCGCGGATCTGCTCGATCTGACCGGACAGGCCACCGATGTCGGAGTAGTCGATGTCGGGGACCTCCTCGAGCACGAGCTCCTCGACCTCGCTCTTGGGGATGCGCTCGTAGACGTAGCCGCTGCGGCTCTCGAGCAGCAGGGAGTCACCGGCCTTGAGCGGCTCGTCAGCGAGCGACTCGGCGAGCATGACCACCCGCTCCTGGTCGGTCTGGCCCAGCACCAGCGCGCGCTCGCCGTCGGCCAGCAGCTCCTTGAGCATGACGACCTCGCCCTGGCGCTCGAAGGACAGCGCGAGGACGACGTTGAGGGCCTCGTTGAGCATGACCTCCTGGCCGCGCAGCAGCTCCTCGGTCTCCACCGCCGGGCTGACGGTGACCCGCAGCTTGCGCCCGCCGTGAAAGATGTCGACCGTGCCGTCCTCGTGACGGGACAGGAAGACGCCGTAGCCGCTCGGCGGGGCGGCCAGCCGGTCGACCTCCTCCTTCAGCGCCAGGATCTGGTCGCGCGCCTCCCGCAGCGTGCCCACGAGGCGGTCGTTCTGGGTGCCGACCCCGGCGAGGCTGGCCTGAGCCTCGGCCAGGCGCTCCTCGAGAGCACGGACCTGTCGCGGGGAGTCCGACAGCTTGCGCCGAAGGACCGAGACCTCCTGCTCCAGGTAGCCGACCTGCCCGGTCAGCTCGGACAGCTCCCTGTCCTTGGCGCCGTCGCCGCTCCCAGCTCTCGCGTCGTCTCGGGCGTCGTCGCCCGAGGCGCCACCGCGCGCTCCTGCCACGTACCTCACCACCCTGGATCGAGGGGGACCGCCGTACTCCCCGCATCCTATGTACGGAAAGCGGTGTCCTGCCGGTTGTCGGACGAACTCGGGCGGCGCGGCGCCTGGGACGGTGGCAGCCGGCGCCGGCCGGGAGGGACTACGGGAGGTCGGGGCGGAACGGCCCGGTGCGCTCGGGCGCCTCGACGGCCCCGCCGGTCATCCCCTCACCCGACATGCCCTTGCTCGGCCGCCGGCGGCGGACGGGTGGCTCCACCCCGTCGGCCAGGCGACGAGCCGTGCACAGGAAGCCGGTGTGGCCGACCATCCGGTGCTCGGGCCGCACCGCGAGGCCCTCGACGTGCCAGCCCCGCACGAGCGACTCCCAGGACTGCGGCTCGGTGAAGGTGCCGTGGGCCCGCAGCGCCTCCACGGTGGTCGACAGCTGGGTGGTCGTCGCGACGTAGCAGCAGACCAGCCCACCTGGGCGCAGCGCACGGGATGCGGCGTCGAGCACCTCCCAGGGAGCCAGCATGTCGAGCACCACCCGGTCGACGTCGCGGTCCTGCTCGCTCGCGTCGAGCGCCGTGGCGAGATCGCCCACGGTCACGGTCCACGCCGGGTGCGACGAGCCGAAGAAGCGCTCGACGTTGGCCACCGCGATCGTCGCGAACTCCTCCCGGCGCTCGTACGAGGACAGGCGACCGTGCTCGCCGACCGCCCGGAGCAGGGACATGGACAGCGCGCCGGACCCGACCCCCGCCTCCACCACGTGGGCGCCGGGGAAGATGTCGGCCATCTGCACGACCTGACCGGCGTCCTTCGGGTAGACGACCTGCGCCCCGCGCGGCATCGACAGCACGTAGTCCGACAGCAGCGGGCGCAGCGCCAGGTAGGACGTCGTGCCGATCGTCACGACGACGCCCTCCGGGCCGCCCAGCAGGCTGTCGTGCTCGAGGATCCCCTTGTGGGTGTGGAACTGCTTGCCCGCCTCCAGGGTGATGGTGTGCATCCGGCCCTTGGGGTCGGTCAGCTGGACCTGGTCGCCGGGCCGGAGGTCCCCCCGTCGGCGGGCGGCACCGACGGGCTGCCCAGCTGCACCGGGACGGTCGGGGACGGGCTGGCCTGCGGCGGGTGCGGTGGTCACGAGCAAACGAGGCTACGGCGTGACGACGGCGACGACGTCGGCGGTGACGAGCACCCGCAGCTGCCCGGAGCGCTCGTCGCGGACGACGTACTCGGTGGCGGGTGTGCGGCGCATGGCCTCGAGCAGCTGGTCCCCCTCCAGCGCGGGGTCGAGGACCAGTCCGTCCTCGAGCCGCCGGGCGACGGCGCTCACCGTGATCCACGGCCGACGGTCGTCGGGCGTCGCGAGCACGGCCGTCTCGCTCACCACTGCCTCGGGCTCGCCCCGGCTGTCGACCACCACGACGGCCCGCAGCCGGGCCTCCTGCGTCCGGCGCACCGCCTCGGACAACGGCAGGTCGGACGGCACGGTGAGGGCGGGGCGCGCCAGCCGCGGGAGGGTGAGGGCCGGGAGCCGGGCGACGAGGCGCGCTCGCTGCAGCGACACGGTCGCGCCCGCGTAGATGAAGGCCGAGATCAACGCGGAGAACACGACGGTCGTCACCGTGAGGTCGGTGATGCCGGCTGCCGGGAGCACGACGACCAGCAGCAGCGGCACCCCGACGACGGCGACGGCCCGACCGGCCCAGGCGGCGACGACCGTCGAGCGGTCCGCGTCGCCGGTGACGTGCCAGACGGCGGCCCGCAGGACGCGGCCCCCGTCGAGCGGGAGCCCCGGCAGCAGGTTGAAAGCCGCGACGAGGCCGTTGGAGATGGCGACGATGGCGCACAGCAGGTAGGGCAGGGATCCGCTCTCGAAGACCTGGGCGCTGGCCCAGCCGACGCTGGCGAGCAGCAGCGACACCATCGGCCCGATCACCGCGACGGCGTACTCGCGGGCCGGCGTCTGGGGCGGTTCGGTGATCTCGGTCAGCCCTGCGAGGAAGGTGATGGTGATGCTGCGCACCGGCAGGCCGAACGCGCGGGCGACGACGCAGTGGCCGATCTCGTGCAGCAGCACGCTGAGCAGCAGCAGGAGCGCGAACGCGCCGGCAGCGGCGTAGCCGCGCTGCGCGCCGTAGTCGTCGGCAAGCTGCGGCCCGAACCCGCCGACGACCAGTGCTGCGAACAGCAGCCACGACGGCGACACGTGGACGGGCACGCCGAGCACCCGACCGACGCGCACTCCAGACGGGACCTCGGCCGCTGGCGCAGCGGGGGTGGTCACCTGCAGAACCTACCGGCTGGGGGGCCGCCGCGCCGGGGCGTCGCGGGCTGCCCGGCGTGGTGGCCGCGGGCTGTCCGACCCCGGACCTAGCCTGCTCGCATGACCACCCCGCCGGCGCCCGTCGACCTCGCCCCGCCGGTGCTGGGCTCACCGGTGCTGGGCTCGCTCTCGCCGTCCCGGGCCGGCGACTTCATGACCTGTCCGCTGCTGTTCCGCTTCCGGACGATCGACCGCCTTCCGTCGGTGCCGTCACCCGCCGCCACGCGTGGCACCGTCGTGCACGCCGTGCTCGAGCGGCTCTACGACCTGCCCGGTCCCGCCCGCACGCTGGAGGCTGCGGTGGAGCTGCTGCGGCCGGAGTGGGAGCGCCTGCTGGCCGACGAGCCCGACGTGGCCGATCTGTTCGCGGACGAGGCGGAGCTGGTCACCTGGCTCTCGAGCGCCCGCGAGCTGCTGGCGGGCTACTTCTCCTTGGAGGACCCCACGCGGCTCGAGCCGGTGGAGCGGGAGCGGCTCGTGGAGGTGGTCCTCCCCGGCGGCCTGCGGCTGCGCGGGATCGTCGACCGGATCGATCGAGCCCCGTCGGGAGACGTCCGCGTCGTCGACTACAAGGGACTCGCGCTTGACACGCCGTTGCCGACACCTGCCGGTTGGACCACGATGCGGCAGGTTCAGGTCGGCGATTCACTGATCGGCGCGGACGGGAGACCCTGCCGAGTCGTCGGCAAGTCTCAGGTTCACGAGCGCCCCTGCTACGAAGTCGCTTTCACGGACGGGAGCGTGGTGGTGTGCGACAACGTCCACCTCTGGTCTGTTCACGTCGCCAACTCCTCTGGCCAGCGATACACCGAGCGTGTTCTCAGCACAGATGACCTCCGAGCTCTGTGCTCGACGCTGCCCACGACCGTCCGCGGCCGCCGACGACCGTTCGTCAGCGCCACGGCGCCGCTCGAACTGCCCGAAGCCGAACTTCCCATAGCTCCGTGGGTGCTCGGTGCATGGCTGGGCGACGGAGCTGCCCGGAACGGTCTGCTGACGGTCGGCCACTCGGACAGTGAGGACATGTTGCGCCTGCTCAAGGAGCACTGGGATGGCAGCCTCTCCGTGCAGCCGTCCTCAGTGGCTGGGTCGGCCTTGGCGGTCACCCTGCTTCGCCCCGAGCCGGACATGTGTCCGTACGGCCACACCGCGTTCCGTGTCGTGGAGCGGGTTGACCGGCGGGACAGACGGTGCACTCAGGAGCAAGAGCACGGTCCGACGGGACGGTGGAACGCGTCCCTCTCCGAGTTGCTCAGACGGGCAGGATTGTCCGGCAACAAGCACATCCCTGACGCGTACCTCCGAGCCTCGGCCGGGCAACGCCTCGCCTTGCTGCAGGGGCTGATGGACACCGACGGCAGCTGGAGCGACAGCCAGCAACGGGCCGTGTTCGTGACGACGACGCCGACCCTGGCACATGGATTACGCGAGCTGGTGCACTCCCTAGGGGGCACGAGCACACTCTTCACGAAGGACTACACAGGCAAGCGCGGAGCGCGAGTCGCGCACGTGGTGGCCTTTCGCCCTCGCGGGTTCAACCCCTTCTCGCTGCCTCGCAAGGCGATCAAGGTCGACGCGTGGTTGGCGCGTTCCTCGCAGCACGATGGCGGATGCGTGCCACGCGAACTGCGCCGCACGATCGCGTCGGTCACGCCCGTGCCATCGGTCGCCACGCAATGCGTCATGGTCGATGCTCCTGATTCGCTCTACCTGTGTGGGAACACGATGATCCCGACGCACAACACGGGCCGCTCCCCGGGCGAGAGGTTCGAGGCCAAGGCGCTGTTCCAGATGCGCTTCTACGCGCTCGTGCTGTGGCGCACCACCGGCGTGGTGCCCCGGCTGCTCCAGCTGATGTACCTCGGCGACCGGGAAGTGCTGCGCTACTCCCCCGATGAGGCCGACCTGGTCGCGACCGAGCGCAAGCTTCTCGCGCTGTGGGCGGCGATCGACCAGGCCACGCAGCGCAGGGAGTTCCTCCCTCGGCCCTCACGGCTGTGCGACTGGTGCGACCACAAGGCGCTGTGCCCGTCGTTCGGCGGGACACCCCCGCCGTTCCCCGAGGTGCCCGGCCCCGACAGCCCCCTGCCGCACCAGCGCGCAGCGGTGGCCCGGGCGGCCGAGGAGCAGGAGTAGGAGGGGCTCGGGGAGGATGCTGCCCATGCTCGCTGCTGGGATCATCGTGACGCCGGCCGTCGGTTGCGCCCGGGTCCGGGACCCTTTGACGCCGCAGGCGCCGTGGCCGCTCGCGCTGGCGTGCCGGCCCGGACGGTTCAGGGTCATGATCAGGGTCGGACCCTGATGCGTCGCCGGCCCCGCACCGGCCAGAGTGCCGCCATGGCTGACTCCTCCCCCTCCACCACGTCCCGCCCCACAGCGCGCCCCGCCGTCCCGGGCGCCGGCGCTCCCGCCTCGCGGGCCGAGCACCTGACCAAGGTCTACGGCAGCGGTGAGACCGAGGTGACGGCGCTCGACGACGTCACCGTCTCGTTCGCCGCCGCCGAGTTCACCGCGATCATGGGGCCGTCCGGCTCCGGCAAGTCGACGCTCATGCACGTGCTGGCCGGACTCGACAGCGCCACCAGCGGGGAGGTGTGGGTCGGCACGACTGCGCTCTCGGCCCTCAAGGACAAGGGCCTGACCGCCCTGCGCCGTGACCAGGTGGGCTTCGTGTTCCAGCAGTTCAACCTGCTCCCGACGCTGACCGCCGGCGAGAACATCACCCTGCCCATGGACATCGCCGGACGCAAGCCCGATCCCGACTGGCTCGCGCAGGTCGTCGCCGCCGTCGGGCTGGCGGACCGGTTGGGCCACCGGCCCAGCGAGCTGTCCGGCGGCCAGCAGCAGCGCGTCGCCTGCGCCCGCGCCCTGGTGTCCCGGCCGGCGGTGGTCTTCGCCGACGAGCCCACCGGCAACCTCGACTCACGGGCCGGCGCCGAGGTGCTGGGCTTCCTGCAGCGCTCCGTGCGCGAGCTGGGTCAGACGGTGGTCATGGTCACCCACGACCCGGTCGCGGCCTCCTACGCCGACCGGGTGGTCTTCCTCGCGGACGGTCGCGTCGTCGGCGAGCTCCGGGAGCCGACGGCCGAGGCCGTCCTCGACCGCATCAAGGCGCTCGAGGTCCCTGCTCCCCGCAGCGAGGCCTGACGTGCTGCGCGCCACGCTGCGGTCGCTGCTCGCCCGCAAGCTCCGCCTGCTGCTGTCCGGCATGGCCGTCGTCCTCGGCATCTCCTTCGTCTCCGGCGCCTTCGTGTTGACCGACACGCTGGGCCGCGTCTTCGACGACCTGTTCGTCAGCGTGGGGGCCAAGACCGACGTGGAGGTGCGGGGCGCCAGCCTGTTCGAGGGCGACGGCGGCACCACCCGAGCCCCCGTCCCCGCCGCGGTGCTCGAGGCTGTCCGGGAGGTCGACGGCGTGGCAGCCGCGACCGGCGACGTGTTCGGCTACGCGCAGCTGGTCGGCAAGGACGGCAAGGCCTACTCCACCAACGGGCCCCCCACCTTCGGTCAGAACTTCGACGACGACCCCGTCGTCTCGCCCTACACGCTGCGCCAGGGAGAGGCGCCCGCCACGGCGGACGAGGTGGCGATCGACGTCCGTACGGCCGAGCAGACCGGCTACGCCGTGGGCGACGAGGTGCCGGTGCTCCTCCCGACCGGCCAGGACACCTTCACCCTCTCCGGCGTCTTCGGCTTCGGCGAGACCGACAACCTGGGAGGCGCCAGCATCGCTGCCTTCGAGCAGGCGACCGCCGAGTCGCTGTTCTCGGCGGACGGGGACCTGGTCTCCGTCCGGGCCGCCGCCGAGCCGGGGGTCGACTCCGCGGAGCTGCGCGAACGCATCGCCGCGGTCCTGCCGTCCGACGTCGAGGCGCTCACCGGCACCGAGAGCGCCGCCTCGCAGGCCGACGAGGTCAAGGGGTTCTTCGGCTTCTTCCAGACGTTCCTGCTGGTGTTCGCGGGGATCGCCCTGTTCGTCGGTGCCTTCCTCATCTTCAACACCTTCTCCATCCTGGTGGCCCAGCGCTCCCGCGAGCTCGCCCTCCTGCGGGCACTCGGGGCGAGCCGTGGCCAGGTCACCACGAGCGTGCTCGTGGAGGCGGTGCTCGTCGGCCTGCTGGCCTCGGTGATCGGCCTCGGCCTCGGGGTCGCCGTCGCCAAGGGACTGCAGGCGCTCATCAACTCCTTCGGCGGAGCGCTGCCTTCCGGGTCGCTGGTCATCGCGCCCCGCACCGTCGTCGTCAGCGTCGTCACCGGGGTGGTCGTGACCCTGGTGGCAGCGCTGCTGCCCGCTCGTCGTGCGGCACGGGTGCCGCCGGTGGCGGCCATGCGCGACACCGCGGCGCCGGAGCGCTCGCACCGGCTCGCCACGGTCCTCGGTGTCGTCCTCGTCGTCGCCGGCGGGGTCACCCTCGCGGTCGGGCTCGAGGGCGAGATCGCGCTCGTCGGTGCGGGCGCGCTCGCCTGCTTCCTGGGCGTCGCCGCGCTGTCCCCCCTGCTGTCCAGGCCCGTGTCGCGCATCCTCGGCGCGCCGCTGGCGCGGCAGGTGCCGGGCCGGCTGGGCCGGCTCAACGCCATGCGCAACCCACGGCGCACGGCCACCACCGCAGCAGCGCTGATGATCGGCATGGCCCTGGTCACCGCTGTCGGCGTCCTCGGGGCGTCGGCGAAGGCCTCGGTCGAGAAGATCGTCGAGGACGCCGTCGGAGCGGAGGTCGTCGTGCAGGCCACGGGCTTCCAGGGCTTCCCTGCCACCGTCGCCGACCAGCTGGCCGAGGCACCGGGCGTCGCCTCAGCCGACCGGATCCGGCAGGACCAGGCGCGGGTGGGCGACCTGACCACCTTCGTCACCGCCATCGCCCCGGAGGCCATCGGTCGGGGGGTGCTGCTGAGCACGGTCGACGGCGACCTGAGCGAGCTGTCGCCTGGTCGGGTCCTGCTGAGCGAGTCCGCCGCACAGGACCAGGCGCTCTCGGTGGGTGACCCCCTCGAGCTGCAGCTGGCCGAGGGTGGCCCGCTGACCGCCACGGTGGCCGGGATCTACGAGGACAACGAGCTGGTGGGACCGGTCCTGCTGGACCTCGAGTCCGCCGGGGCGTTCGCGACGCGGGCGGACGTGGCCGTCCTCATCGGGGGCGACCCCGGTGCGGTCAGCGCTGACCTCGTCGCTGCTGCCGAGGCAGCGACGGCGGACTACCCCACCGCCGAGGTGCTCGACCGGTCCGCCTTCATCGCCGACACGGCCGACGACATCGACGTAGTCCTGTCGATCATCACGGTGCTGCTGGCCCTGTCGGTCCTCATCGCCGTGCTCGGCATCGTCAACACCCTGGCCCTCGCCGTCCTCGAACGCACCCGCGAGCTAGGCCTGCTGCGCGCGGTCGGGCTCAGCCGGCGGCAGACCCGCCGCATGGTCATGGTCGAGGCGGTCATCGTGGCCGTCTTCGGGGCCCTGCTGGGCATCGCCGTCGGGTCGGTCTTCGGCGTCGCCCTGCAGCGTGCGCTGGCCGACGAGGGCATCAGCGAGCTCCGCTTCCCCGTCAGCCGTCTCGTGGTGTTCCTGCTGGTCGCCGCCCTGGCGGGGGTCCTGGCCGCCCTCCTCCCGGCGCGACGGGCCGCCCGGCTCGACGTGCTGCGGGCCATCGCGACGGCCTGAGTGCGGGGGTGACGGCCGCCACAGGCGGGTGCACACTGGGACGGACAGCCGTCTGCCAGAGGAGCCTCCCATGAGTGTCACCGACCAATCCGCCACCGCCACGGAGCACGCCGACGAGCTGGTCACCGAGGCAGTCACCGAGAGCCCCGTGGCCGGCGGCAGGAGCCTGTTCCTGCCGACGCCGCCGACCTTCGACTCCGTGGAGCAGGAGCGCGCGAGCCGCAAAGCCAAGCTCGCAGCAGCGTTCCGCATGTTCAGCAAGGCAGGCCTCGACGAGGGCGTCGCCGGCCATGTGACGGTGCGCGACCCCGAGTTCCCGGACTCCTACTGGGTCAACCCGTTCGGAATGCACTTCAGCATGATCAAGAGCAGCGACCTGGTGCGCGTCGACCACTCCGGCGAGGTGGTCGAGGGCGACCGGGCCGTCAACGGTGCGGCGGTCGCGATCCACTGCGCCGTCCACGCTGCCCGACCCGACGTGCTCGCGGCGGCGCATGCCCACGGTCCGTATGGCAAGACGCTGTCGTCGCTCGACATGACGGTCGAGCCCCTCACGCAGGACGCCTGCGCCTTCTACGACGACGTGGGCACCTACGCCGACTACCGGGGCGTCGTCCTGTCGTCGGAGGAGGGTGAGCGGATCGGCCGGGCGCTCGGGGCGCACAAGGCCGTGATCCTGCGCAACCACGGCATGCTGACCGTCGGCGAGAGCGTCGACAGCGCGGCCTGGTGGTTCCTCACCCTGGAGCGCACCGCCCAGTCGCAGCTCATGGCCTACTCCGCGGCAGCAGGCCTGGGCAGCCCGCCGATTCAGATCGACCCCACCGAGGCGGCTGCCACCCGGGGGCAGGTCGGCTTCGAGCTCGCCGGCTGGTTCCAGTTTCAACCCGTCTGGGAGCGCATCAGCCGGGACAACCCGGACATCTTCGACTAGCTGTCGGCACGTCACCCGTTCGGCCTATCAAGTCGGGCGCCCCATCGGGTGTGCGTCACGCTCTGTAGTGGTACCTTCCGAGCCAGCCAGCACCACGAACCGAGGAGCCACCCCATGCGCACTGCCCTCCGCCTGACCACCGGCGCAGCCGTCCTCGGTGTCGCGAGCCTCATCGGGGCTCCCGCGGCGCTGGCCCAGACCACCACGTGCGACGCCTACTCCGAGGGCTGTGACACCACCGAGGTCCTGCCGGACTCAGAGGATCGCGACGACGACGGCGGCACCGCCGGTGCGGCCGGCTCGTCCGGCACCCGCGGCAGCGCCACCCCTTCGTCGCTGCCGTTCACCGGCGGCGAGACCGCCCTGCTCGGCCTCGCCGGTGCGGGCACGCTCGCCGCTGGCACCGCCTTGGTGGTGGCGTCGCGGCGACGCGGCGCCACGTCTGTCTGAGCCTCGGCCCGGGTCGCGTGCCCGGTGAGCTGACGCGACGCCTGGCGTGACCGCACCCGAGCGCGTCCGGGGGCGACGCCGACCCTCGCGTCGGCTCCTGCTGACGGTCCTCCTGCTGGGCCTACTCGTGCTGCTCGGCCTTGCCGGCAGGAGTGCGGCGCTGGCCGCAAGCGAGCTGCAGGAGGCCAAGGACGGCCTGGAAGAGCTGACGGCAGGTGACGAGAGCGTCGATCTCGAGCGCGCGCAGCGCTCGGCGACGGAGTCGGCGGCGCTCGTGGAGCGGGCCGCGGACCGGCTGTCCAGCCCACCGGTGCGGCTCCTCGCGGCCGTCCCCGTGCTCGGTCGCTCCCTCGCCGCCGAACGCGCCGTGGCCGCGGCCTCGTCCAGCGCCCTCACCGCGGCGGTCGTCGTGCTCGACGCCGCCTCGGGACTGCAGATCGACGGAGGCGTCGACGTGACCCGGCTCGAGGCGCTCGGCACGCGGCTGCAGCCCCTGGCCGAGCGCGCCGCGGCGGACCTGGCGGACCTGCGACGTGTCCCCACGGACCTGACCCCCGCCGTCGTCCAGGACGCCGTCGACGACGCCGAGCAGGCTCTGGGCCCGGTCGTCGACGGGCTCCAGCACGGCGCGGACGCCGCCCCCCTGGTCGCTGGCCTGCTCGGCGCCGACAGCCCGCGCAGCATCCTGGTGGCCCTGCAGAACAACGCCGAGCTGCGTGGCACCGGGGGCTACGTCTCCACGTTCGCCACCGGCACCGTCCGGGAGGGTCGGCTGGAGCTGGGGCCCTTCCGGGACGTCTTCTCGGTGAACGACCCGGTCGGGCGGACGTCCACGGTGCCGGCTCCTGCGGAGTACGTCGAGGACTTCGGCATCTTCCTGGCCGACACGACCCTGTGGCGCGAGTGGAACATGTCGCCCGACGTGCCGGACAGCGCGTCCGTCACGGCCGAGGTGGCGCAGGAGCTGCTGGGCGAGTCCCCGGAGATCGTGCTGCTGCTCGACGTGCCCGCTCTGTCACGCATCGTGACCGTGACGGGACGGGAGGTCCAGCTGCCCGACGGCTCGATCGTCGCCCCGGAGGACCTCACCGAGGCGCTCCTGGTCGACAGCTACGCCGTGGCGGGCACCGACTCGGTCGAGCAGGAGGCCCGGCGGGCGGCGCTGCGGGCAGCGGCCGGGCAGACCGTCTCCGGCATCCTCAGCGGGGACGCGTCGCCGCTGGACGCAGCCCGTGAGCTCGGTCGGCTCGCGGCGGGCCGTCACCTCGCCCTGTGGTCGGCACGTCCTGACGAGCAGGAGCGCCTGGAGGCCCTCGGACTCGCCGGCTCCGCGGACGCCCAGGGCGACGACACGCTGCTTGTGTCGGCCAACAACCTCAACGCCAACAAGCTCGACTACTACGTCGATCGCTCCGTGGAGGTCGAGGCGACGGTGTCCGCCGATCGCGTCGACGTCCTGCAGCGTGTGGTGCTGACCAACCGCGCCCCCGTCGACCTCGTGCCCTACGTCGCCGGGGAGACCACTCCCGGCACGGTGATCGAGCGGGTCGAGCTGTCGGTGTCCTCGGACGCGGAGTTCCGCTCGCTGCGCAAGGACGGTGAGGTCACCACGGGCGGCGTCCGGGCGGGGGACGAGCGGACCCGCATCTACACCTACGTCACCCTCCCGCGCGGCGAGCAGCTCGAGCTCGAGCTGCGATACAGCGTGCCCGTCGCGGACGGGCGCTACCGGCTCCGGCTGCTCCCCCAGCCGCTCGCCCGCGACGCGGAGCTGCAGGTCACGATCGCACCGGCGGAGGGGCTCCAGCTCGTGGACGTGAGCGGGGCGGAGCTCGTGGAAGGCCGGGCCGTCCGTGGGGGCGCCCTGGACGTGCGTCAGCTCGTCGACGTGACGGCCGTTCCGGCCGCCTGACCGTCAGCCGCCGCCACCGACTGCCTCCGGTCGGGCGGCTCCGAGCTCCCGAGAGCTCAGGCGAAGCGGGACGACTGCTGCACCCGCAGCTGGTCCACCAGCCGACCGGTCGGCAGCTCGACGTCGTCGTAGGTCAGGACGTCGTCGCGGGCCAGGTCCCGCGTGAGCCGGCAGCCCTCAGCTACGCCCATGGGGAGCAGGCGCTGCGCTGCCGACGCGGCGGCTGTCTCGGCCACCCCGTAGGTGTCGTAGCCGCCGAGCCCGTCGAGGACCCGGCCGGCCAGCAGACCCGTCTTGGCCGTGGCGACCACCTCGACCCGCGGCGGGCCGGCGGCCGCGATGACCGCGTCGCCGAACAGCGCCGCCCGCGCCAACGACCACGGGACCTCGAAGTGGCAGAGGTGGTAGGGCGTGTAGAAGCTGTAGAGCGGTCCCTGGCCGAGCTTGTAGAGGTTGAGGTAGTGGCGCTGGGCCGGGTCGTCGGTGGTGGCGAGGACGAAGACGCCAGGCCCGGGCTTCGCGCCGACGACGTAGTCGACGACGCCGCCGACTGCTCGGAGCTCGTCGACGTCGTAGGAAGTGGTGAGCTCGTCGACGTGCCCGGTGTGGTCCGCGCCGCCCATCCCGCGCCGAGCGACCGTCATGCCGGTGGCGTTGGCCACGATGGCTTGCTCGAACGAGACCTTCGTGCCGTCCGCGAAGCTCGTGACCATCGCCGGGTCCTGACCCCACTGCCGGGCGAAGCCCTCCTGCGTCGTGGGGTTGCGGTACGGGTCCTGCAGGCCCTTGATGTTGCCGGCCACGAGCGGGGTGAGCCCCATTCCACGCACGAGGCGGACGAGGTTCATCTCGACGCCCGGCTGGTCGCCGTCGACGCCGCTGAAGACGACGCCGGCCTCGTCGGCCAGCACCTTCAGCAGCGGGCCGACGGTGCCGTCGAGCTCGGCGTTCATCGTCACGACGTGCTTGCCCGCTGCGAAGGCGTCCAGGGTGACGCGGGCGCCGAACTCGACGGCCCCCGTGACGTCGCAGACCACGTCGATGCCGTCGGCCGCGCACAGGGCAGCGGCGTCCTCGGTCACCGCCGGGACGCCCTCGGCGATGGCCCGCTCCAGCTGGCCGGCGTCGTCGACGATCCGCACTTCGGAGACCCCGGCTTCGGCGTACGCCCGCTGGGCCCGACCCAGGCGTCGGTTGGAGATCGCGACGAGCTTCATGCCGGGGGTGTGCCGGACGATCTGGCTGGCGACGCCACGCCCCATGAAGCCGGCGCCGACCATGGCGACGCGCACCGGGCGACCCTCCCGCTCCCGGGCGCGCAGCGCCGCGTCGACGAGGATCACGACGCGGCCAGAAGTGGCCAGGCGGCGTCCTTGTCAGACAGGACGGTCACGGGCAACGGCCAGGTCAGGCCGAGGCGCGGGTCGTCGTGCCGCAGACCGCGCTCCGTGCCGGGGGTGTAGGCCTCGCTGACCTGGTAGGTCACCTCCGCGCCGTCGACCAGCGTCTGGTAGCCGTGGGCGAACATCGGCGGGACGTAGAGCGCCCGCCGGTTCTCGGCGGTCAGCTCGACCGAGAACGACTGGAGGTAGGTCGGGGAGCCCTCCCGCACGTCCACGATGACGTCGACGATGGCCCCCGCCGTGCACCGGACCAGCTTGGCCTCGGTCGCCGGCGCCACCTGGAAGTGCATCCCCCGCAAGGTGCCGGCGCGGTGGTTGTAGGACAGGTTGCACTGCTCGACCAGCGGCTCGAGCCCGGCGGCGGCGAACTCGCCACGGCAGAACGTGCGGGCGAAGAAGCCGCGGTCGTCGGCCTTGCGCTCGAGGTCGACGACGACGGCACCGGCGAGCCCGGTCTCGGTGAAGATCACGGATAGGTCCAGAAGAGTTCGGCATCGAGCTGCTCGGTGCGCAGCAGGTGCTCGAGCTGCTTGAGCCGCGTGTGGCCCCGGCCCGTGAAGGTCGCCTCGTCCAGCGAGATCCGCCGGAACACGTCGGCCAGCTGCGCCGCGCCGCGGTCGGCGTCCCAGTCGCACGAGAAGCCGGGCAGCTGGGAGGAGATCTTGCTGAAGTCGACGCGGTAGCTGCGGTTGTCGGCGCCGGGCGGCCCGAAGCTGGTGCTGCACCCGGGGAAGGCAGCTGCCACCCGTTCCGCGATGTCGCGGACCTGGTAGTTCTGCTCGTCGCTGCCGACGTTGAAGACCTGGGCGTGTACAGCTTCTCGCGGTGCCTGCAGCACGCACCGGATCGCCTTGCCGATGTCGAGCGCGTGGACGAGCGGTCGCCACGGCGATCCGTCGCTGGTCATGGCGATCTCACCCGTGGTCCACGCCAGGCCGCTCAGGTTGTTCAGGACGATGTCGAAGCGCATGCGCGGTGAGGCTCCGAAGGCCGTGGCGTTGCGCAGGAACGTCGGGGAGAAGTCGTCGTCGGCGAGGATCGTGACGTCGCGCTCGACCAGGGCCTTGCAGACGCCGTACGCCGTCTGCGGGTTGAGCGCCGACGTCTCGTCGACGGTGCCCTCGGCCACCCCGTAGACGCTGCACGAGGACATGTAGACGAACCGCGAGACCCCCGCCTCCTTCGCCAGCTCGGCGAGGCGCACGGAGCCGCGGTGGTTGACCGCGTAGGTGACGTCGCCGATGAGGTCCCCCAGCGGGTCGTTGGACAGCTCGGCCATGTGGACGACCGCGTCGACGCCGCGCAGGTCGTCGACGGTGAGCTGCCGGACGTCGCGGTCCAGCACTTCCACGGTGCGCTCGACGCCGCGGTAGAGCCAGCCCGCGCGGTAGAAGCCGGTGTCGACGCCCAGCACGGAGTGGCCGTCCCGGACCAAGTCCGGCCCGGTCAGGCAGCCGAGGTAGCCCTCGCTGCCGGTCAGCAGGACGCGCACGTGTCTCCTCGCAAGGGTTTCTGACTGGGAGCGGACCTCGTGCCCTCTCAGGCGCGAGGCACCCGCGGTTCGTCGTGCCACAGCTTCCAAGGGGCTTCGCCCCGGTCCCACAGGCGGTTGAGCTCGGTCCAGTCGCGGAAGGTGTCCATGCCCATCCAGAACCCCTCGTGGGGGTGCACGCTGAGCTGCCCGTCGGACGCCAGCTTCTGCAGCGGTCGCTTCTCGAGCAGCAGGTCCGGTTCGTCGTCGAGGTAGTCATCGATGAAGCTGCGCTCGAAGGCGAAGAAGCCGCCGCTCACCCACCCGTCGGCAAGGGTCGGCTTCTCGTTGAACTCGGTGACGGCGGTGACCCCGAGGTCGACCTTCATCTCGCCGTACCGGCTGCCCGGGTGGACTCCCGTCACGGTGCCGATCCGCCCTCCGACCCGGTGGGCCGCCAGCAGCCGGGCCAGGTCGACGTCCCCGATGCCGTCGCCGTACGTGAGCAGGAACGTCTCGGCGTCGCCGAGGTACGGGGTCACGCGCCGGATGCGCGCGCCGGTCCCGGAGGTCAGCCCCGTCTCGGCGAAGGTCACCTCCCAGTCCTCGTCCCCGTACGCGTTGTGGAACTCGAGCCGGTGGTCCTCCCCCATGCGAAGGGTGAAGTCGGAGGTGGTCGCCTGGTAGTCGAGGAACCAGCGCTTGATGAGGTCGCCCTTGTAGCCGAGGCACAGGACGAACCGCCGGAAGCCCGCCTCCCGGTAGATCTTCATGATGTGCCACAGGATCGGCTTGCCGCCGATGTCGACGAGCGGCTTGGGCAGCTTCTCGCTCGCCTCCCGCAGCCGAGTGCCCATGCCGCCGCAGAGGATGACGACCGGCACATCGGAGGCTGGAGGAGCGGGCTTGGCCATGTCGGGCGTCCTCTCGGGAGCGCCGGAACGGCGTCGATCGTGTGGAGGGCGACCGTATCCGACCCGATGCTGCGGCGGGACCGGAACCGGTCGCTAGCCTGACCCGACCCGTTCGTGCGCGACCATGCGCCGTCGCCGAGGAGCTCTCGTCCTGAAGCCCACGATCGCGTACGTCCTGACTCAGGACCGAGCCGGACCGGTCGACCTCACGGTGGCCCTCGCCCGCGAGCTCGACGGGCGCGGCACCGCGCACGTGCTCGTGCTCGGCCCGCCGCCGGTCACGAGCGCGGGACCCCTCGGCGAGCTGCACACCGACCTCCGGATCACCAGCAAGCGGGACCTCGCCGGGCGCCGGCGGCTTCGCGACGTGCTCACCCGGGTCCGCCCCGACCTGGTCCACGCGCAGGACCGCCGGGCGGCACTGGCGGTGGCGAGCCTGCGGCCGGGCATGCCCGTCGTCGCGACCTTTCACGGCGTCCCCGAGGACGTCCCCGGGAGCTGGGCCGCCGGCGAGCCGGGTGCGTCCCGCCCGCCCGCGCGCGACCTCGCCGTGCTGGCGGCCGACGCGGTCGTCGCCCGACGTGTCGCGATGACGCTCGCGCCGTCGCAGGCCATCGCCGACGTCCTCACCTCCCGGCTGCGTGTGCCGGCCGACAAGGTCCGCGTGCTCGCCAACGGCGTGCCGCTCACTCCGGCGCACGACCTGCCGGAGCGGGTCCGTTCCCTGCTGTTCGTCGGAGCGCTGGTCCCCCGCAAGGGCGCCGACGTGCTGCTCGAGGCGTTCGCCCGCGTCGCGCGGGAGCGGCCCGACGCCACGCTGAGGATCGTCGGAGACGGCTCCGAACGGGCTGCGCTCGAGCGGCGGGCGCTGTCCCCCGACCTGACCGGCCGGGTCGAGTTCGCGGGCTACCGGACCGACGTCCCCGTCGAGCTGGCGGCGGCAGACGTGTTCGTCCTGCCGAGCCACAACGAGAACCAGCCCCTCGCGCTGCTCGAGGCCATGGGCGCCGGTCTGGCCTGCGTGGCAACCCGCGTCGGCGGCAACGCCGACGTGCTGCCCCCTGACGCCGGGTCGCTCGTGCCCGCGGGCGACGCGGCGGCCCTCGCCGCTGCCCTCGTCCGCCTGCTCGACGAGCCGGGGACGGCGGCTGCGCAGGGACGCCGGGCGGCGGAGCTGGCGCGCGCGCGGTACGGCATCGGCCGGTGCGCGGACGAGCACCAGGAGCTCTACCTCGAGCTGCTCGCCAGGCGGGCGTAGAGCCCGGGCAGGGTCGCCGTGGCTGCGGCCGGGGAGAACCGCTCGGCGAAGTCGCGGTGGGCGGCCGCGCCTGCTGCGGCCCGCGCGACCGGGTCGGCGAGCCACTGGACCGCTGCTGCGGACAGCCCGGCGTCCGTGTCCGCCACGGCCACGCCCGCCGACGGGGCCACCCCCTCCGCACCGGCTGTCGTGGTGACAACGGGCAGGCCGGACGCCAGCGCCTCGAGGACCTTGACCTTCGTGCCGCTCCCCCGCGCCACCGGGTACAGCAGCAGCGACAGCCGGGCGAGGAAGGCCTGTGCGGAGGGCACCTCCCCGACGAGCTCGACCCCGGCGGGGAGCGGTCCCGTGACGACGCGGTTCAGGCCGCGCCCGGCGAGCACGAGCCGCGCTTCGGGGACCGCTGCCCGCACGGCCGGCCAGACGCTGCCGAGCAGCCGCTCGAGGGCGTTGCGCGTGGGCGGCCAGGCCGCGGTGCCGATCAGCCCCGCGACCGGCGGGCCATCCAGCGGGGCGCGGCAGTAGCCGGACGGGTCGAGGGCCAGCGGCACGTGGGCGACCTCGGCCGACCGGGACCGGCGGCGCAGCTCCGAGGCGATGACCGGCGAGCTCGCGATGACCAGGCCGGAGCGCCGCAGCGCCCACCGCTCGGCGGCGTCAGCCTCGACGACCTCCCGGAAGCCCGGCGACCACACCGGGCCCGGGTCGCGGTCGCGCCGGGCGAGGTAGTGCACATGCGTCAACGACGGGACGCCCGAGCCGGTCCCGCACCAGGACGTCACGGTCTCCTCGAGGTGCAGCACGTCCGCGTCGCGGGCCAGCTCGAGGACCCGCGCCCCGAAGGCGCCGCGCGACAGCTCGCCGAGCGGTCGGGTGGTCCGCTCGAGCTGTCGCTGCAGGAACCCCGTCCTCCGGTCGACGTCCACGACCTCGACCACCAGGTCGCTCGGCGGGTCGCCCGGCTGGGCCCAGGGCTGGCGCGCCGCGACGACGGTGACGTCGACGGCGTGGGCGGCCAGCCCGCGCAGCAGCCCGATCGACACGCGGCCGGCCGCGCCCCCCTCGGACAGAGGTGGCTCGGACAGGACCACCAGCACCCGCGGTCCCCCGCGCACGGTCTGCCCCTGACCTGCGCCTGTGTCCACCGGGCCAGTCTGTCGGACGCAGATAGGGTGCCGCTCGTGGGGACAGACGGTGTGGCCCGAGCACCGCGCGTCCTGGTGCGCCGGCTCGCCGGCCCCGCAGGCTCTCCGGCAGGGCTGCTGCTCGCAACAGGCTCCCACTTCCACGGCGCGCGCCGTCAGGCGGTCCTCCCCGAGCCGAGGCTGATCGCTGACCTGGAGGGACCGGCCGAGCTGCTGGCCGAGGCGGCGGCCGGACTCCCGACCGGGCCGGCGCTGGCCGAGGCGCAGCTGGTGCGGCTGCGGCGCAGGGGTGCCCTCGTCGAGGACGCCGCGAGCGCGGACGCGGACGCTGCGCCCGCTGTGCCGGACCTCTCCGACCTGCTCCGCCGCTACCGCTCGATCGGCGTCTCGTCGGTCGAGGTGGCCCGGGCCGACCCGAGGCTGCTCCCCGAGCTGCAGCTGGGCAGCTGGTGGTCCGCCTCGCCCCGGGCCCGAGCGGTCCGACGCGCGCTGCTCACCGCCGGGCCGGCGGCGACACGGCTCGTGGGTGCCGTCCCGCACCCGCTCGCCTGGCGCACCGCGGGCGACGCAGCCTTCTGGTCCGGTGTGCGCAGCGCTGCCAGGCCGGGTGAGTGGCGCCGCTGGACGGCCTCGTCGTACTCCGTCCTCTGCTACCACCGGCTGGCCGGCGACGGCACGCCGGGTCAAGAGAAGATGGACCAGGACCCGGGCCGGTTTCGCGCCCAGGTCCGCCTGCTGCGCCTGCTGCGCAGCCACCCGCTCACGCTCCGGGAGCTCGGGGCCTTTCACGACGGTCGCCAGGAGGTCCTGCCGCAGCGCAGCGTCCTCCTGACCGATGACGACGGGTTCCTCGACGCGGTGGACCCCCTCGTCACGGCCGCCGACCGACGCCCCGTCGCCTTCGTCCCGACGGCGCGGGTCGGCGGCACCAACCCGGGGCCCCAACCGCCCGTCGCTCCTGGCTGGGGCAGTGGCGGCGAGCCGCTCGCCGACTGGGACGACCTCGCGCGGCTGGTCGCTGCGGGCGGCGAGGTGGCTGCCCACGGCCTGCACCACCTGCGCCTGCCCGAGCTGGACGATGCCGACCTCGACCGCGAGCTCGTCGAGCCGGCGGCGCACGTGGCGGCGCGCTTCCCGGGGGCGGTGACCGCGGTCGCCTACCCCGAGGGGCGCTACGACCTCCGGGTGCGCGACGCGGCGCAGCGCGCCGGCTACGCGCTCGGCTTCGCCACGACGTCGGGGCGCAACGGGGCCGGCACCGATCCCTGGTGCCTGTCCCGGACCGCGGTCGACGACGCAGACCGGCTGCTCGGCTTCCTGTGGAAGGTGCTCACCGGTGAGCGCGTCCCGGGCCCGCTCCGGCCCTTCCTGCTCCGTCCGGACCGGGCGCCGCGTCCGGCCACCGCACCGGCTGGGTTGAACTCCGCACCCCCGGCTGCCGAAGGGCTCTCTGAGGAGGCCGCCGTCCGGTAGCGTGCCCCAAGGTGGAGGGAGGACCGGTGCCGGGCTCACCGCCGCCCGTCATCCCCGTGGCCGGGGTCCCGGACGCCGAGCCGCCGCAGTCCGCCGCCGCTGCGACGACGTCGCGCAGCGTCTTCTCGGGCAGTCTGTGGTATTCCGCCAGCAGCGTCCTGCCTCAGATCTACGTCGTCATCGTCTCGGTCGTCGCGGCGCGCTACCTCGGCCCGGAGGGCATGGGGCAGCAGAGCTTCATCTCCTTTGCCCAGCTCAGCGCGGTCATGCTCCTCACCGGTGGCTTGCCGGTCGCACTCATGCGCTTCTTCGGCGAGACCCTCGGCGCCGACCGGCCCGGCGCGATCCGCTCGCTGCTGCGCTGGGCCTGGGGCCTGGAGGCGGTTGGGGCCGTGGCCGGTGCTGCCATCCTCATCGCGGTCGGCTTCTACCGGGTCGAGCTCCGCTCCGCCTGGATGGTCGCGGGCATCGCGTGCGCCCTCACCGTGCTGCACACCGTGCCGAGCGCCGCCCTCATCGGGCTGCAGCGCTGGCGCCAGGTGTCGACCATCGGCATCACGACGGGCGCGCTGTCGGTCGTCGCGACCGTGGCGGTGCTGGTCGCCGGCTACGGCATCACCGGCATGTTCGTCGTCGAGGCGCTCATGAGCCTCGCCAACCTCGTCTGGGCCACGGTCCTGGCGCAGCGGGCGGTGCGCGAGATGGCGCCCGTGGCGACGCCCGCCGACGACATCAAGCGCAAGATCCTGCCCTACGCCGGGTGGGTGACGATCGACGTGCTCCTGAGCTACGTCGTCTCCCGCCGGTCGGAGTTCTTCTTCCTGGAGGCCTACAGCACCAACCAGGAGATCGCCTTCTACTCGATCGCGTTCGGTGCCATGACGGCCCTGCTGAAGCTCGCCAACATGGCGGGAGGGGTGGCTGCGCCGGCCGTCGCGACGCTGCTCGGTGCCGGTGACCTGGTGCGCATCGCCCGCGGCTACGGGCGAGCGATGCGCCTGACGCTCCACCTGACCCTGCCGCTTACCGCGGTGGCGCTCGCCCTCGGACCGCTCCTGGTGGGTCTCGCGTACGGCTCGGACTACACGCGGGCCGGTGATGTGCTGACGGTGCTGCTGCTCGGCGTGCCGATCACCGCCGCCGCGGGCCTCGCCGGCGGTGTGCTCTCCGGTCTCGGTCAGGTCAAGCGGCCGCTGGCCTGGACAGCTGTCGCGACGGTCATCAACGTCGTGGCGGCGTTCCTGCTGGTGCCCCGCTTCGGCGCGACCGGTGCGGCCCTCGCCAACACGACCGCCCAGGCGGCGGCCGGCTTGCCGGTGATCGTGCTCGCCCGCCGCCAGCTCGCCGGCGTGAGCTTCGACCCGGCCTCGCTGCTGCGCACCCTGCTCGCCGCCGGCCTCGCAGGGCTTGCCGCCGGCCCCGCGTCGTCCGGCGGCGGCTGGGGCGGGCTGGTGCTCGGCGCGGCTGCCGCCGCAGGCGCCTTCGCCTTCGCCCTGGTCGTGCTCCGCCCGCTGTCCGGCGAGGACGGCCGCTGGCTCGCCGACACACTGGGGCGGGGCCGCGACGGAGCGGTGTCGCGCGCGGTGCTGAGGTCGAGCCGCCAGGAGTCCACGTCGTGACCGGGCTGGCCGCGAGCGACGAGCTCGCCATCAGCATCGTCGTCTGCACCCAGGGGCGCCCGAGCCTCCACCGCACCGTGGCGTCCGCCGTGGACTCGCTCGACCGCTCTGGCGTCCCGGGCGAGGTGGTGGTGGTCTGGCAGGCCACCACCGCCGTGCCCGACCTCCCGGGGGCGCGGTTCGTGCGGGTCGTGGACGTCTCCCTGGCGCACGCCCGCAACCGCGGGTTGGACGCCTCGCTCGGCACCTTCGTCGCCTACGTCGACGACGACGAGGTCGTGGCCCAGGAGTGGGTCACCGCGCTGGTCGATGCCTTTGCGTCGACCCCGCGCCCCGACGCAGTCTTCGGTTCTGTGGCCCCGCTCGACGACGTCGGCATCCCCTACTGCGTCCAGGAGGGCGACGTCCGGACGCGGATCCGGCGCGGGAAGCCGCCGTGGACGGTGGGCACGGGCGGCAACATGGCGTTCGACCGCGCCGCCCTGTGCGACGCGGGTGGCTTCGATCTTACCTTCGGCGTCGGAGCCCCGTCGCTGTCCGCCGAGGACAGCGAGCTGATCTGGCGGATGTCGCAGGCCGGTGCGGAGCTTCTGCGTGAGCCGGCTGCGGTCGTCCACCACCCCACCAAGACCGAGGCCGAGCGGCTTCGTGCCCGCTACCCGTACGGCGTCGGCGCGGGCCGTCTCGTGCGCCGGCACCGCGAAGCCGCGCTCGGTGCCAAGTACGTCGTCATGACGCTGCAGTCGTACTGGAATGGTTGGCGCACCGGCTCACCTCGTCGACGTCGGGAGGCCCGCGAGTCGCTGCGCGGGTTCGTCGTCGGCCTCACCACGCGGGCGCGGTGGACGGCGCCGGCTGCGCTGCTGAACGACGCACCTGACGAGCTGCGCCCCCACCTGGGGCAGGGCCTGTGCGTCCCGCTGCCGGTCCACTACCGCGCGCGCCCCCACTACCTGTACCAGCTGCCCGCCGGACTGCTCCACGTCTACGTCGGACCGCACCCGGAGCTGTCCGACGGCCTCGTCCTGCGTGAGCGACTGCGGGCGGCCGGACTGCCCGGTGTCCCCAGGCTCACTGCGGCGGCGCCCGGTGTCGACTCCCTGTGGGTGCTGGAGGAGCTGGCCTCCGGTCAGTCGCCCGACCCGTCCGACCGGGCCACCTTGGAGCCCCTTGCGGTCGAGTGGCTCCGGTCGCTGGCCGCGGCCACGAGAGGCGGCCCGCTGGCCGGGGACCCCGGGTGGCGTGAGCGATCGGCCGGCGTCGTCGCGGCGGCACCGGCAGCGCTGCAGGCCTGCCTGTCCGCTGCGGTCGAGGAGCTGGGCACGCTGTCCTCGGTGGCAGTCCACAGCGACTTCCAGACCAAGAACCTGCTCCTGGACGGCGGCGGCCTGACGGTCATCGACTGGGAGTACGCGAGCCCGACCGGCCTGCCCGGCGAGGATCTACTGCTGTTCCTGCACTCGACGACGACCTCGAGGGAACCGTCCCGGCTGGTCGCCGTGCGCGACGGAGCGGACCCGGCGCTCGCCGCCGGCCTGGCGCGCGTCGGGCTGCCTGATGAGCTCCACCGCCCAGCTGTCCTGCTGACGGCCGCCCGGTGGTTCTTCGACGAGCGGCGCCACCGCATGGTGGGGTCGCACCTCGACGGGCGCGATACCTACGCCCGGCTGCTGCTCGAGCTGGCCGGCGGTGACGCGTGAGCGGCCCGCGCGACCCGCGGGTCAGGGTCGTGCTCCTCGGCCTCGTGCCAGCCGCGCTCCTGCCGGCCGTGGTGGTCTGGGACGTGACCCTCGGGACGGCCCTGCTGCTGGCTGCGCTGGTCGTCGTCGGCCTGCTCGCCCGTCTGGAGTGGGCCCTCGTCCTGTTCGTCGCCGTCTCACCGCTGGAGGACTTCCTGGCGACGGAGGTGAACCCCCAAGCCACGAAGGCGCTCGGCGGGCTGGTGTTCGCGGCGCTGGCCGTCCGGCTCCTCGCCCGGCGGACCCCCATGCCATCGCACGCGGCGCACCGGTGCCTCGTCGTCTTCCTGCTCCTGTTGCTCGCTGCCTCGGTGCGGAGCGCCAACGGCGCCCCCGGTCTGGAGGTGCTGCTGCGCTACCTCTCGTTCGCCGGGGTCTACCTCGCGGCGTTCGTCGTCTTCCAGGACCTGCGGTGGCTGGTGCGGGTCTTCGCGGCCTACGTCTTCGGCTCTGGGGTCGCGGCGTACCTCGGGCTGCAGACGTTCCTGACCGGCGAGGCCGCCCGTGCCGAAGGACCGCTCAACGACCCCAACGACCTGGCCTTCGTCCTGGTCGTCGCCATCCCTCTCGCACTCGCTCTCCACGCCCGGTCCTCGCGACCCGGCTGGTCGGTCATCGCCGTGCTGTGCGGTCTCGGAGCGGCAGCGACGGTGAGCCGCGGCGGGGCCCTGGCGCTGCTGGCCATGGCCGTCTGGGCCATGGCGACCCGGGTGCTCACGAAGCGCATCGCGCTCGCGGGGGCCGTCGTCCTGGGGTCAGGGCTGGCGGTGGGCGCCTGGTACGCCGCGGACCTGGTGTCACGGGCCCTGCAGCAGAAGTCCTACGTCGCCGCGTCCAACGTCGACACCCGCCTGCTGCGCTGGCGTGCTGCCGTCGAGATGATGGGTGACTCGCCATTGCTCGGCACGGGGCCGGCGGGGTTCCGGCTCAATTACGACACCTACGCGGCGGCCTACGACCCGACGGCAGAGTTCGGTCGAACCGTGGTGCACCAGATGTTCTTCGAAGTGGGCGCTGAGCTGGGTTTGCCGGCTCTGCTCGCCTTCACCGCGTTCGTGGCGGTGGCTCTGCTGTCCGCCGACACCGCCAGGCGCCTGGCTCGCGACCGCACCACCTGGTTGATGGCCGTCGCTACGGAGGCCGGTCTGATCGCGACCGTGTCCGCCTCGCTGTTCCTCACCGAGCAGTACTACGCGCCGCTGTGGCTGCTCGCCGCCGCCGCCGTCAGCCTCCAGCAGCGCGTCGAGCGCGGCGACGCCGTCGGCGACCGCCGGGTCGGCACTCTCCCCCTGCCGTGGGAGCCCCGCGGCCGATGAGGATCCTGCACGCCATCAGCGAGATGGGCAGCGGAGGCGCCGAAGCCGTCGTCCAGGAGCTGGCACTCGGTCAGCGCGAGGCCGGGCACGACGTCGCCGTGCTGAGCAGCGGTGGCCATCGAGAGCGGCTGCTGGAGCGCGCGGGGGTCCGGCTCGTGTCGGCCCCGTTGCAGGTCCGCTCGGTGAGCGGCACGGCAGGTGGGCTCGCGGCCGCCTCGGCAGCTCGGACGCCGCGACCGGACGTCGTGCACGGCCACAACGTGCGCGCCACCGCCGTAGCGCACCTGGCGGTCCGCCGGCTCCGTCGCGCCCCTCCTCTCGTGGCGACGTTCCACGGGGTCGCCGAGCAGGACTACCCGAGTGCCGTGCGCTGGCTCGACCGGTGCGCCGACGAGGTCGTCACCGTCTCCGACGTCGTCGCGGACCGGCTCGTCGCGGCCGGCCTACAGCGACGCCCGTACGTCGTGCACAACGCCGTGACTACCCCGCCGGCCTTTGACCGTCGCGAGGTCCGCGAGGACCTCGGCCTGCCCCAGGACGTGCCGGTGGCCCTGTGCGTCGCGCGCGTTGCCGAGCAGAAGCGCCACGACGTCCTTGTCGCGGCCTGGGACCTGCTCGACGAGGACGCCGTCCTCGTGTGCGTCGGAGCCGGTCCCCTGCTCCCCCAGCTGCAGGAGGCTGCCGCTGCGAGCGCCCGGCGGATCGTCGTGCTCGGTGAGCGCACCGACGTGGCGCAGCTGCTGTCGGCGGCCGACCTGCTGGTCCTCGCGAGCGACTGGGAGGGGCTTCCCATGGCCGTCCTCGAAGCGATGTCGGCGGGACTGCCGGTTGTCGCGACGGACGTGGACGGGCTGCGCGAGGCCGTCGGCCCCGACGCGGGACTTCTCGTCCCGCCCCGCGACCCTGGAGCACTCGCCACGGCGCTGTCAAGCATGCTCAGCGACGCACCCGCCCGCCAGGCCGCCGGAGCGGCCGCTGCGCGACGCGTCGAGGCCCGACACTCCGTCCAGACCATGCTCGCCGGCTACGAGCGGGTGTACGAGGGCCTCGGCGTCCAGCCGAGGATCTCGTAGCCCGTAGGCTCCGGCGGTGGACCTCCTGCGCCTGCTGACCGCCCTGTGGCGGCAGAAGATCATCGCCTTTCTGCTCTTCGCGACCTGCGTCGGCGCCAGCGTGGGCTACCTGCAGATCGCACCACGGGTCTACGAGTCCTCGGCCTCGCTCGCCGCCGCGCCGACCGAGACGAGCGGCCAGAGCGGTGCCTTCAACGGGCTGGTCGAGCGTCTGCTGCCGACCCTGGCCCAGCTGGCCCAAGGCGAGGAGGTGCGGGATGCGGCCTCCGACCGCGCGCCGGACGCACCGCCCGAGGAGGTGCGCGCGGAGGCCCTCCAGGGCACGTTGCTGCTGCGCGTCAACGTCAGTCATCGCGACCCCCAAGCCGCCGCGGACTGGGCCAACGAGATCGCCCGGGTCCTGCCCAGCTTCGTCTCCAGCCCCGAGATCGCCACGCTCGAGGTTACGGAGCGCGCCCGTATCCGCACGACCCCGGTCTCCCCCGTGCCGTCCGTCGTCCTGCCCCTGGCGGTCTTGCTCGGCCTGGCGCTGGCCGTCACGGGCGCGGTTCTGCTCGAGGCAGCTCGGCCGACTCGGGACCCCACCGCCCGCACGAGCCGCCGCGACCCGCCCGGCCGAGGGTCCCGTGACGTCCGGCCTGTCCGCGAGGACCGCGGCACCTGGCGCCTCGGCAGCGACCCCGAGGACGGCGCGGACCACGGCCGCGAGGACGAGGGCAACGGCGGACGACCCCGGGTGAGGGGAGCCTAGCGCCGTCGCCACACTCGCGTGGCCGTGGCCCCTCTCACCCGTTCGGCCGCTCAGGGGCTGCGCCGGGTGCGACGACACACCAGGCACACCACCCGCTCCAGGGTCGGCCGAACGGGCAAACTCGCCGCGAGGTGAGGACGCAAAGCCACGGAACTCCTCCGGGAGTCAGCCGGGTTGCCGAAGTCGACCGGTCCTGGCCCCTCGAGAGGCCCAGGCCCCGTGCCCTCTGTTCCCCGACCCCTCACGTCGCGCCTCGTCGCCGCCGCGACAGCCCTGCTCCTGGCGGCCCTCGTCGCAGTCACGGCCACGGCGCCGACCGCCGACGCAGCGGACACCACGCCGACAGCCGGCAAGGTGAACCCGCCGGCGCTGTGGATGCAGCTCAACGAGACGCCCACCGAGGCGCAGCTGCAGTTCGCCGCCAAGAACTACCGCGTGGCGGTCTTCAACGCTTGGCAGGTCCCGGCGCTCAAGCGCCTCAAGGAGCTGAACCCCGCGATCAAGGTGCTCGTCTACAAGTGCCTGTCCTCGACCCGCAGCTACTCTGGCGCCTACTCCAACGGCGTCGACGCGTCACCGCTCCCGACCGGCGTCGGCTACGGCGAGGCCCGCTCCGAGTGGTTCGCCAAGGACACCAACGGTGCGCGCATCCAGTGGTCGGGCTACGGCGGCCACTGGCAGATGACGACCTGGGACTCGGCCTACCAGGACCGCTGGGTCCAGAACGTCACCCGGGAGATCGTGTCCGCCGGTTGGGACGGCATCCTCGCTGACAACGCCATCGCTCGTCTGCACTACTACAGCAGCACGCCGCTGTCCGACGGCCGGACCGACGCCGACCTCCGGGCCTCCATCGACACCCTTGTCGCGAAGGCAGGCAACGCCCTCAACGCCGCGGGCAAGCTCGTCGTCCCGAACGTCAGCGACGGGCGGCTCTACGCCGGGCGCTGGAGCGGCCTCACCTCCTACGGCGGTGGCTACGAGGAGCAGTTCCTCCACTGGGGCACCGACCCCAACAGCGGCTACATCGGTGACTGGGGCAGCCAGGGCTGGACCAACGTGGTCGGCGAGATGGGCACTCCCGGCCTTAACCTGGCTCGGGTGAGCGCCGGTCCCAGCGACACGCGTCCCTACCGCTACGGACTGGCCTCGTTCTGGATCGGTGGTGGCGGCAAGGGCGCCTTCACCGCCGTCAACCCTGACCAGTACGGCGGCACGCCGCTGCGCACGGAGCAGACCTGGGAGCTCGGGACCCCCCTGACCGGCATGGTCAAGGTGGGCACCGCCTACACCCGCACCTTCTCGGCCGGCTTCGCCGCCGCGAACCCCTCGGAGACCCTGTCTCAGACGGTGACCGTTCCCGCGGGGATGCAGGACGCGGACGGCCGCACCAGCGGCACGATCACGCTCCCACCCCTGACCGGGGTGATCTTCAAGAGCATCGCCGTGGCGGCGCCGGCACCCAGCCCGACCGCCAGCCCTACGACCGCTCCGACGACGGCCCCGACGACCGCTCCCACGACGGCTCCGGCTCCGGCGGCTCCGACCACCAGCACGGCTCCGACGACCAGCCCGACCGCTACCCCGACCGTAAAGGTCAGGGGGCAGTCGTGCTCGCGCCGAAAGGACGGCACGGCGACCTGCACCACCTTCTGACCCGAGTCACCGCCGCCGGCCGACCGGACCCCGCTCAGGGGTCCGGTCGGCTGGTCTGCGTCGTCGCTCGTCAACGGCGTCGGCGATCGGTAGCATCCGGCGATGACGGTCGCGAGGACGCCCCCGGCAACCTGCGTCGCCTGCCTGGGCGCAGACCTGACCTCCCTGGCGTTGAGCGTGGAGGACCGCTACGCGCTCTACGGCTGCCAGTCCTGCGGCACGCAGGCCTTCGCCGACACGGCGCCTGTGCCCGACGCGGGAGACAGCCACTACTGGGAGGCCTTCAAGTTCTCGCTCTACGCCGATGATGCGGTCCGGGCCGCCTTCGAGGTCCGCTACGGCAGGATGCTCGAGCTCGCGCGGCAGCACGTCGCTCCGCTGAGGTCCGTGCTCGACGTGGGCTGCGGCATCGGCAACTTCGTTGACTTCGCCGGCAGGTGCGGCCTGGACGCGAGCGGTGTCGACGTCTCGCCCCAGGCCGTCGAGGTGGCGCGGAGCCGAGGACTGCGCGTCCACCTGAGCGACGACCTCGACAGCGAGGTCCGCGACGGATCGGTCGATGCCCTGACCATGTGGGACGTCGTGGAGCACCTCGTCGACCCGTACGCCGTCCTGCAGGGTGCGGTGCGCAAGGTCCGGCCGGGGGGTGCCGTGCTGTTCGAGACGCCCGACGGCGGCTTCTTCGTGCGCGCGGTGCTGCTGGCCCTCAACCGGCGGACCCGAGGTCGGGCGAACCTCACCGGCCCGCTGTACTACTGGGAGCACAAGATCTACTTCACCGAGCGGGGCCTTCGCGAGCTCCTGGACCGGGTGGGCGTCGACGTCGTGTCCGTGCGGCGCATGACGAGCGTGCGCGAGAAGATGTCGTTCGACTTCGACGTCCACGCCGAGGAGGGCTCCCGCATCTCCCGCGTGCTGAGGCAGACCTGGCCCGCTCTCGAGTCCGCCTTCCGGCTCGCCGGGCGCGGGAACAAGCTCATGGTGGTGGGAGTCCGCCGCTGACCGGACCGCCCGCCGATGCGTAGGCAGCACCGAACTGGGCCGCGGCTCGTGCCCACGACTGCGCTCCGGCCCGTTCCGCCGCTGACTTCCCGAGCCGGTCGGCTTCCGAGGCGTCGGCCAGCACGCGGGCGAGCGCCTCCGCCAGCCCTGCCGCGTCGGCAGCCACGAGCAGGTCGCGCTCCGCGAGGACGTCGAGCCCACCGGTTGCAAAGGGGGTGGCGACCACAGGGCACCCCGCGGCGAGGGCCTCGAGCAGCTTGTTCTTGATGCCCGTACCGGTGCGCATCGGGCACAGGTAGGCGCCCGCCCGCCACAGCCACGGTGCGATGTCGGGCACCGTGCCGGTGACCGTGACCCTGTCGCCGGCGAGCGCCTGGACCTCGGGCGCCGGGTCGCGGCCGACGAGCGCGAGTCGAGCACCGGGTCGCAGGGCGAGCAACCGGGGCATCACCTCCCGGGCGGCGAACACCGCCGCGTCCACGTTGGGCGGGTAGGAGAGCGCCCCCGTGAGGACGACAAGGTCCGGCTCCCGCAGGGCCGTCGAGGGCCGTCGCCACCGCTCGCTGTCGATGCCGTTGGGCACGACGTACGGCTGCAGCCTGCGGTCCTGTCGACGCAAGATCTCGGCGTCGCGCTCGCTGACGACGACGACCGCCTCGCAGCCGGCGTACGCCCGCTGCTCGAACGCCTTGGTGCGCCGCAGCTCTCGTCGCACCAGCAGTCGGCGCAGCCCCTGGATCGAGGCGGCCTGCGCCTCGAGGTTCGGCGCGGCCGCGTCCAGCGGGACGGCGACGACAGGGACCCCGCTGGTGTGGGCGGCCAGCGCAGTGACCCACCCCGGCTGCAGATGAACGACGTCGGGCCGGTCGCGCGCCACCTCGGCGGCCACGGCCTCGGCCAGTCCGCTCTCCAGCGTTTGCTGCACCAGCACGGGGCGTCGCCGGAGCAGCGCCGGCACCTCCTGCCGCAGGCGCCCCCACCGGGTCGTGCGCGAGGCGGGGACGCCCCGCCAGCGCTGGACCCCGAGCCGGCGAAGGGCGCTGGCGTCCACCTCGTCGCCCGCGCGGGTCAACGTGATCAACCGGACGTCGTGGTGGCGTGACAGGTGCGGGAGCAGTCCGGCGAGGTGCAGGCGCATCCCGTCGGAGGCCGGCAGGGGATGGCTGTCGCAGACGACGAGGACCTTCACGGCTCCCGCGACTCCACCGGGACCGGCAGACCGGCTGCCCGGGCCCAGGCGAGGGTCTGGCTCGCGAGCTGCTCCCAGTCGCGCCCGGCCGCGAGGTAGCCGGTCTCGAGGTGGCAGGCGAGCGGCGGCACAGCCGCCGCGAGTCGGTGGGGACGTCCCCGATGGGCCAGCGCACCCGCCGTGAGCAGTGCCCGCCAGGCGCTGATCCGCAGTCGCCGCGACAGGTGGGGGCTCTCGGCGAGCGGCAGCAGCAGTTGCCGGGCGGTGCAGGGCAGCTCCCCCTGGACGGCCAGGGCGAGGAAGTGGTCGAACCAGGCGCCGGCCCGGGGGGCCGCCGCGTGCATCCACCGGTCCCGGTGGAGCGCCGAGATGCGCGCGCCGGTGCTGAGGTTGCTCGACACCGCCCGGCGCCACGTGCCGCTGCTCACCGCGCGCGGCTCGGACTCGTAGAGGCTCGAGGGCACGCGAAGCTCGGACGGCAGGTCGGTGCCGTTCGGCGGCTCGCCGAGCACTGCGGCGTAGAGGGCGAAGTAGTGGACGTCCGGGAGAGCGTCGGCTGCTTCGAGCAGGCCCGAGAAGGCAGACGGGTCGAGGAGGTAGTCGTCCTCGGCGAGGTAGACGAGGTCGGTCTCCGGCCAGCTGGCCTCCGACACGATCTGCAGGCAGCGTCGGTAGCTCGCGCCCATGCCCTCGTCAGCGATCCGCTCAACCCGCCCCAGGCGGGCCATGACGTCGAGCCGGGCCTGCGGCCAGGGCGCGTCGTCCACGTTGAGGAAGACGACGTCCCCGAGCCTCGAGCACTCCCCGGCGGCCCGGGCGAAGGAGAGCAGGCAGGTCGCCTTGTCGTAGTAGGGCGGGCGCGGCTTGGCGTTGTCACCGGCCGTGGACCTGTAGACGACGTGGAGCCGGGACGCCGTCACCATTGCCTCCACCTCCGCGCGCGAGCACGCTACGTCGCGGACCCACTAGGCGCGGCCCGGTCCCGCGGTCCGACTGGCGGCTCGCGTCCCGGGAGTTAGTCTGGCACGGTGCCTCCCCTGACCCGGCGCACCGCCGTCGCCGGGTCAGTCCTGGCGGTCGCCACCGTCCTCCTGTCGGTCCTGCTGGTCGACGGGCCCGAGGACCGCCCGGTGCAGCAGCCGGCTCCGGGTGGCACGCCGACCGCTGCCGAGCGGGTGCCCGCCCTCTGGCTGCAGCTGAGCGACGCGCCGACGGAGGCCGACCTCGAGGCCGCCGCGGGAAGGTTCCGCGTCGCGGTGCTGAACCCGTGGGAGACCGGTGCCGCGGCGTGGTTGCAGGAGCGCGACCCCGAGATGGTGGTCCTCGCCTACAAGTGCCTGTCCTCCACGCGCAGCTACGAGGGCGCGGTCATCGACGGCCGCGACGCCGAGGTGCTCCCGACCGGCGTTGGCTTCGTGGCGGCCCAGGAGCACCCGGACTGGTTCGCCACCGACGCCGACGGAGAGCGCATCGAGGGGGGGACGTACCCCGGTCACTGGCAGATGGCCGTGTGGGAGCCGGCCTACCGACGGGCCTGGGCCGAGGCCGTGGTCGAGGAGCTGGCCGGCGGTCCGTTCGACGGCGTGATGGCCGACAACGCGCTGGCTACCCTCGACCACTACAGCGACGCCGACCTGGCCGGCGGTCGGGTCGACGCCGATCTCAGAGCCGGGGTGGCCGCGCTGGTGAACGAGGCGGGTCCGGCGCTGCAGGAGCGTGGGCTGGTCCTCGTCCCCAACGTCTCGGAGGGACGGTTGCACGAGAGCTGGTGGCCGTCGCTCACCCAGTACGGCGGCGGTTTCGAGGAGCAGTTCGTGCACTTCGGACCGGACCCTGACAGCGGCTACCTGGACGCCGGGTCTAGCAGCGGCTGGCGCCCGCAGGTGCAGCAGCTCGGGATCGACGGGCTCGTGCTCGCCCGGACCAGTGCCGGACCGGACGACAGGCAGGCCTTCCTGTACGGACTGGCCTCCTTCTGGCTGGGCTCCGGCGGTCGCGGTGCCTTCGCGGCGACCGAGCGGGACGCCTACGACGGGACGGCTCTGCGCGAGGAGCAGACCTGGCACCTCGGCAGACCGACGGGACCACCGGAACAGCGAGAGGGCATGTGGCGCCGGGGTTTCGACGGCGGACTGGTCCTGGTGAACCCGTCACCGACCGAGACCCTCGTCGCGACCGTCCCCGCCGGCACCCGCGACCGGGACGGTCCGGTCGGATCGGAGGTCCGGCTCCCACCGACCAGCGGCGCCGTCCTCCGCAGCTCCGAGGTGCCCCCGACCGGGTGACATCGCGCCGTGACTCGGTGCCGCCTGAGGTGCTGCGCTAGCGTCGGCCGGAGCTCGTACCGCCGCCGACCGCGGGGTGCCGGACCCCAGGAGTGCGTCATCCGTCTTCTGCACGTGGTCGAGCTCGGCAGCGGGGTCACGAGCGTGGTGGCCGACTACGTCCGAGGCACCCCTGAGATCGAGCACCACGTGCTGGCCCGGCAGCGCAGCGGGGCCGACACCGGCGAGGACCTCAAGGGCGCGGCCAGCTCCTGGACCGAGCTGCCGGCGGAACCACCGCGCGCGATCGCCGCGGTCGCCCGGACCGTTCACCGGGTGCGCCCCGACCTCGTCCATGCGCACTCGTCCTACAGCGGGCTCTACGTCAGGCTGGCCCCCGGCGTCCCTCGACGACGCGTGGTCTACACCCCCCATTGCTACGGCTTCGAGCGGCGTGACATCGGCCCGGTGGCGCGGAGCGGCATCCGTGGCGTCGAGGCGGGGCTGTCCCGACGCACGGGAGCGGTGCTGGCGATCGGGCCGCGGGAGGCTGAGCTCGCGCGTTCGCTCGACCCGGCGGTCCCGGTCCACCTCGTGCGCAACGCCGTCGACCTGCCCCCGCTACCCTCGGCGCCCCGCTCCGGCCCGCCGGAGGCGGTCGCATCGGGTCGGTTGTCCCCGCAGAAGGATCCGCTGCTGTTCGCCGCCGCGGCCGTGGCCGCGCGCGAGCTGTCGCCGGGGACGCGGTGGACCTGGATCGGCGGTGGCGACGAGGCCGTGACGGCCCAGCTGAGGTCGTGCGGGGTGGAGGTCACCGGGTGGCTCCCTCGGGACGAGGTGCTCCGGCGGCTCTCGACCGCCTCCGTCTACGTACACACCGCGGCGTGGGAGGGGTGCCCGATGACGCTGCTGGAGGCGGCGGCGCTCGGCCTGCCCGTGGTCGCCCGCCGCATCCCCGCCCTGAGCGCGATGGGGATCCCGCGGCTGGTCGACGGACCGCGCGAGATCGCCCGGGGGGTCCTCAGACTCGACGACCCCGGGACGCGATCGCGTGCGGTGGCGGAGTCCCGAGCGGTCGTGGACCGGCACAGCCCGCAGCAGCAGATGGCGGCGCTCCGGGCCGCGTACGAGGCCGTCTGCAGCGCCCCGGGGCGCCGCGCCGCCCTGCCGTCGGACGGGGCGTCGACGTCCGGGGCGTCGGAGTGAGCCGACCGGACGGGGGGTGGCTCGACCTCCTCGACGCGCCGCCGGCCCCACCCGGGCCCCGGGTCAGCTCTGCACCGCGGATCTCCGTCGTGGTGCCGGTCTACGACGGTGCGGGCACCATCGGGGACGCGCTGGAGTCGGTGTTGAGCCAACAGCCTCCCCCCTTGGAGGTGATCGTCAGCGACGACGGCTCCCGGGACGACCTGGGCCGGGCCCTGGGACCCTTCGCCTCCCGCGTGCACGTGGTGCGCGGCCCCAACGCGGGGCCCGGGGTCGCGCGGAACCGGGCCGCCGCCACGGCCTCCGGTGACTTGCTCGCGCTCCTGGACGCCGACGACGTCTGGCTGCCCGGCCGGCTCCAGGCGTTGTCCGCCGTAGCGACGGCCCGGCCGGACCTCGACGTGCTCACCACGGACGCCGTCGTCCACCGCGGCGGTGTCCGGACGGCGACGTCGTACTACGACACCCGCAGCTTCGAGGTCGCAGACCAGGTCGACGCCATCCTGCGGGAGTCCTTCGTCTTCGGTGCTGGGGCGGTGCGCCTGCCCGCGTTTCGGGCTGTCGGCGGGTACAGCGCGACGAACCGCATCGCCGAGGACTGGGACCTGTGGCTGCGGCTGCTCCTGACCGGCTCCCGGGCCGGGCTGGTGCGCGCCCCGCTGTACGAGTACCGGCGGCGCGGCGAGAGCATCACCGGGCAGAAGGTCGACCTCGCGCTTGGCGTCCTGCAGGTGCTCGGCAGTGTCCGCGCGCTCGTGCGCGACCCTGCTCACCGAGAGACCCTCCGTGCAACGGAGCAGCGGTGGCGGGAGCAGGCGGCGCGCGCCGCCGTCCTGACGCAGGACCCGCGCCGGCGGCGCCTCGCGGCCCGGGCAGCCGTCACGAGAGGGACGCCCCTTCGCATCCGGGTCCTGCTCGCGGGGGCCGCTGTCGCACCGAGCCGGATGCTCGCGTGGAAGCGGACTGCCGCGCCCTCGTGAGGGCGGGCTGAGCTAGCGTGACCCCATGGCCTTGCGGAGGTCCGGAGACGTCCGGAGTGCAGTCCGGTCCCTCGTGAGATCGGTGCCTCCCCTCGAGCACGGCCTGCTCCGGTTCCGCTTCGGTGACCTGCGGCGCACCGAGCCGATGAGCAGGTGGGGGTCCGCTCGCGGCACGCCGGTTGACCGCACCTGGATCGTGGAGTTCCTCGAGTCGCACGCGGACGGCGTCCGTGGCCGCGTCCTCGAGGTCAAGGAGGACCTGTACGCCTCCCGCTTCGGGGCCTGCGAGGTCGACGTGGTCGACCTCGACACCGCGAACCCCCTTGCGACGCTTGTGGGCGATCTGTGCGACCCAGCGACGCTGCCGCCGGCCCGCTTCGACGCGGCGATCGTGACCCACACGCTGCAGTACGTCCGCGACCCGTCGGCAGCGGTGCGGCACCTGCTCGCTTCACTGTGCCCTGGCGGGATGCTGCTGATCACGGTGCCGACGGTGATGCGCGTGGACGGGCCCAGCGACCGGTGGCGGTGGACGCCCCACGGGCTGTCCACGCTGCTCGAGCAGGCGAGCCCCCCGGGGGCGACGGTCTCCGTGGTCGGTTACGGCAACGGCCTCGGGGCGCGGGCGTTCCTGTTCGGCTTGGCGGCGGAGGACCTCCAGCCGCAGGCCCTCGGGACGCCCGACCCCGCGTACCCCGTCATGGCCGGTGGCCTGGTCCGCGTGCCGAGCTGACCGCGCCTCCGAGGCGCCGGGGAGGCCCTCGGACACGGACGCCGACCGGCGCCACGGCACGGTTGCCCCACCGGGTGCGGGTCAACTCCCCCGAACGCGTGAGGGACCGTCGGTGAACCTCCCGTTGAATGGGTGCGAACGCCTGCAGAACGGCGGACAGCATGCGACGCTCGCAGGAGCCGGAGAAGAGGTGTCGACCCCGTGGAACAACCGGTGAGCGGCGCGCAGGCGTCCGCTCCGCCGCACCTGGTCCGCGCTCGCCGTGCTGCGCTCCCGGTGCTGGTGCACCCGCGACGGGACACCGGAGGCCCGGAGTGGGACGGCGTCGAGCGCCGCCGGCGCCGGCGGCACGGCCTCTCGCGGGGTGTTCCGCCCTACCTGCTGGGCCTGGACGTGACGGCATGGACGGTCGGAGTCCTGCTTGTCGGGCGCTTCGACGCGCTGCACCTGGCAC